>SAMEA5043655__coassemble_18_pt1 | contig 52033 bp, 48 predicted proteins | sample SAMEA5043655__metabat2_low_PE_001 | metagenome-assembled genome bin SAMEA5043655 (sample SAMEA5043655) | Gadus morhua
AATGTCACAATATTTTAGGCGAGACCTTTGCAGAAAGCCTGCGCCATTACGATATTGTCCAAACTAAATCCCAAGCAGTCAAAGATTTCTTCCGTGCAGGCCCTGCGGGTATTCGTACTACCAAAGCCTTTTCACAAAATTGCCGCTGGGACACCTTGGACGATGATCGCCAACATGGTTGTATTCGTAGCCGAGAGTTTGCTTTTAGCGATGAAGGTGGATTAGCAGTGTTATCAGGCAATATGGCACTTAATGGCTGTATTGTTAAAACCGCAGGCGTTGATGAAAGCTGCTTAACCTTTACCGGACCCGCGGTCGTCTTTGAAAGCCAAGACACGGCTGTTGAAGGTATTCTTGGCGGTAAGGTCAAAGCCGGTGATGTGGTTGTGATCCGCTATGAAGGCCCGAAAGGGGGTCCGGGCATGCAAGAAATGCTCTATCCAACTACCTATTTAAAATCAATGGGACTCGGTAAAGAGTGCGCCTTGATCACTGATGGGCGTTTCTCTGGTGGTACCTCAGGATTATCGATTGGTCACGTATCACCCGAAGCCGCTAGCGGCGGTACTATTGGCTTAATCAATAGTGGCGATATGATCGCGATTGATATTCCCAATCGCAGTATCGAGTTATTAGTCGATGATGCCATCCTTGCAGGTCGTCGCGCTGATGCTGAACAACAAGGCTGGAAACCTGTCGATCGTGTACGTCAGGTGTCATTAGCACTTAAAGCTTATGCCCTGCTTGCAACGAGTGCTGATAAAGGCGCTGTACGTGATAAATCAAAGCTAGAAGGATAATCTGATGGCCGATGTTAAACCTGTAAGCGACCAATATTTACTTAGCGGCGCCGACTATTTGCGCAATATTTTACGTGCGCCAGTATATGAAATCGCACAAGTCACCCCCTTGCAAAGCATGACTCGCCTCAGTGCTCGCATCGGCAATCATATTCAACTAAAGCGAGAAGACCGCCAACCGGTGCATTCTTTTAAATTGCGCGGTGCCTATAACATGATGACCCAACTGACAGAATCTCAGCGTCAAGCAGGGGTGATTGCAGCATCAGCGGGAAATCATGCGCAGGGATTAGCATTATCAAGCCAAAAACTCGGGGTCAGTGCCACTATCGTCATGCCGCGTACTACGCCTGACATTAAGGTCGATGCAGTACGAGGGTTTGGCGGCAACGTGATCCTGCATGGTAATAATTTTGATGAAGCTAAAATCCATGCAGAAATGCTTGCCCAGCAGCATGGCTATACCTTTATTCCACCGTTTGATCATCCGGCAATTATTGCCGGACAAGGCACGATTGGAATTGAATTGGTGCAACAAAATGGGCATCTTGAATATGTGTTTGTGCCTGTGGGCGGTGGCGGTTTAGCGGCTGGCGTTTCGGTATTGTTAAAACAACTGCTTCCCGAAATTAAAGTGATTGGCGTTGAAGCTGAAGATTCTGCCTGCTTAAAAGCGGCTCTTGATGCTGGACAACCCGTCACTTTAGATCAAGTCGGGATGTTTGCTGATGGGGTGGCAGTAAAACGGATCGGCAATGAAACCTTTCGCTTATGTGAACAATATCTTGATGATGTGATCACCGTTAGCAGCGATGAAATTTGTTCTGCAGTGAAAGATATTTTTGAAGATACGCGCGCCATAGCCGAACCTTCAGGGGCATTATCTCTCGCGGGTTTAAAAAAATATGCTGAACAACACCAATTACAACAACGTCACTTAGCAGCTATTTTATCTGGCGCTAATCTTAATTTTCATGGCCTGCGTTATGTCTCAGAGCGGTGTGAATTAGGTGAAAAACGGGAAGGGTTGTTAGCGGTTACGATTCCTGAACGTGCGGGTGCTTTTCTGGAATTTTGCCATCTAATCGGTGGCCGAGCCGTCACCGAATTTAACTATCGTTATAACGACAATAAACTGGCAAATGTGTTTGTTGGGGTACGGTTAATTCAAGGCCAAGTCGAGTTAGATCAAATCATTACCGATCTACGACAGGGCGGTTATCCAGTGATGGATTTATCTGATGATGAGATAGCCAAAGTACATGTGCGTTATATGATCGGTGGTCGGCCTTCAAAGCCATTGCAAGAACGCCTGTACAGTTTTGAATTTCCAGAGTACCCCGGCGCTCTGGCTAAGTTTCTATCAACCTTAGGCAGCCAGTGGAATATTAGCTTGTTTAACTACCGTAATCACGGCGCTGATTATGGCCGAGTATTATGTGGTTTTGAATTAGCCGATCACGATCTACTCTCATTTACCAGTCACTTGCGTAAATTAGGCTATCATTGGCATGACGAGACTGACAGCGCGGCATATAAATTTTTTCTCGCCCAATAACAGTCTCAACACCCACTCTATATCAAGCAGCCTTAGTGCTGCTTTTTTATATCATATCAACGACGATGAGTGATATTACGGGTATATTCCACCATATATTGGGCTAATTGAATGCTCTGCTGTAAAATAATTTGCCGTGCTGAATGGGGTAAACAACCAAAACACTGGACTAATTTATCGATCTCTTCTTTATATTCACTCTCAATAATATCCAGCCCTAAATCACCATAAATAAACCAGGTTAATGGCCTTTCGGTGAGCTCAGAAATCTCAACCAATAACCGTACTTTAGGCTCAGTTTTACCAGTTTCTAAATCCAAATAGGTTTGACGTGCAACTCGCAGTTGCTGGGCCATATAAACTTGAGTTAAGCCTTTCCATTCACGTGCTTCTTTGATCCGTACTGCCATCTCTTGTTTACGATCTGCCATCATTTACTCCACAAAACCTGTTGTCAGCATTAGTACTACAACCTCCTTGCAGATGACACGCCAAGTTTTTTTGTCCACCAAGGCACGTAAATCAGACAATTACCCTTTAATGATGACACTTTTTTTTATTTTGAATTGCAGTTCGTCACTTTTAACCACGCTATTTCTATTTCGCAAAAAAAGCGTTATCGATGCCAATATAACTAGACGTAGGGCGCTGATCGCAATCATACCAAAAAAGGTGCCATTAATGGCACCTTCATTATTCGATCAATAATCAGTTAAAATACATCAATAACGGTTTATTCAACCGTTACCGCTTTAGCCAGATTTCGTGGCTGATCAACATCTGTCCCTTTAATTAAGGCAACGTGATAAGCCAATAACTGCATCGGAATGGTATAGAAAATTGGCGCAATAATTTCATCAACTTTAGGCATAGTGATGATCTTCATCCCATCACAATCATCAAAACCAGCTTCGTTATCGGCAAAGACATACAACAACCCGCCACGGGCACGCACTTCTTCAATGTTTGACTTGAGCTTTTCAAGTAGATCATTGGTTGGAGCAACCACAATCACGGGCATTTCAGCATCAACTAACGCTAATGGACCATGTTTAAGCTCACCCGCCGCATATGCTTCTGCGTGAATATAAGAGATTTCTTTCAGTTTCAATGATGCTTCAACCGCAATCGGATAAAACTCACCGCGACCTAAAAATAGCGCATGCTGTTTATCAGCAAAATCTTCGGCTAAGGCTTCAATCGGTTTATCAAACGCCAACGCTTTTTCAATTTGAGCCGGCAATTGATGCAACGCAGTCACGATCTGTTGTTCTTGAACCCGATCAATACGGCCTTGCTGTTTACCTAGTGCGGTCACTAACATCAATAATGCCACCAGCTGAGTGGTAAACGCTTTGGTCGAGGCAACCCCAATTTCAGCGCCAGCACGGGTCATAAAGGCTAAATCAGACTCGCGTACTAACGATGAACCGGCGACATTACAAATCGTCATCGCTGCCATATAGCCTTTTTGTTTCGCTAAGCGTAACGCAGCCAAGGTATCTGCAGTTTCACCTGATTGAGACAGGGTGATCAACAAACTATTCGGACGAGTGACAAATTTACGGTAACGGAACTCTGAAGCTATCTCAACATCACAACTGACACCAGCAAGCGATTCAAACCAATACCGTGCCACCATGCCAGCATTATACGAGGTGCCACAAGCAATGATCTGAATATGTTCTACTTTATCGAGGATCGCAGTGGCATCACTACCAATACTCTCAACGATCACATGATCATTGCTGATTCGACCTTCCATTGTGTTGATCAATGCACTTGGCTGTTCAAAGATCTCTTTTTGCATATAGTGTCGATATTGGCCTTTATCAGCAGCATCATGCTCTACCGTCGATTCACTCACCGCCCGTTCAACCGCGTGACCATTATCATCAAAGACAGCAATTGTTCGGCGTGTAATTTCAGCGACATCACCTTCTTCTAAGAACATAAAGCGGCGAGTCACATTTAATAATGCCAATTGATCTGAGGCGATAAAGTTTTCGCCGACCCCGAGTCCAATCACTAATGGACTGCCAGAGCGCGCAACAACAATCCGTTCAGGATCGCGACTATCCATCACCACAGTGCCATATGCGCCTTGCAGTTGCTGCACAGTTTTTTGAACAGCTTCAAGTAAACTCGCAGATGATCGCAATTCCCAATCAACCAAATGGGCAATGACTTCAGTATCCGTTTGTGAGCTAAACACATAATCACGTTCACGCAATAACTCACGTAATTGGTGATGATTTTCAATAATACCATTGTGGACTAAAGCAATGTGTTGACCGGAGATATGGGGATGAGCATTGGCTTCTGATGGTTCACCATGGGTTGCCCAACGGGTATGTGCAATGCCTGTACCTCCACTTAGGGGCATATTATCAACTGCATCAGCTAACTCTTGAACCTTACCTAATCGGCGTACACGCTGCAGTGTTTTCTTAGTATCCACAACCGCAATCCCGGCAGAGTCATAACCGCGGTATTCTAAACGGCGTAAGCCTTCAATGAGAATTTCAGCCACATCACGTTGCGCTACTGCACCCACTATCCCACACATAATAATTCCTTTTCTACTTCTTTGGTTATTCTGAGGTTATGCTTTAACCGCGGCACGAATAACTCGCACCCCATGTTGCTCTATACTAACTTTATCGCTATCACTTAAGCCTTCATCGGTGATCAAGGTACTGATCCCCTGCCACGCTAATTCAAGATTAGGGATTTTACGACCAACCTTATTTGATTCGACCATTACCACTACTTCACGTGATACTTCAGCCATCACTCGACTCAAGCCCATGAGTTCATTAAAAGTGGTGGTACCGCGGGCAACATCAATCCCATCAGCCCCAATAAAGAGCTGATCAAAATCATACGAACGTAAGACAGACTCAGCCACTTGGCCTTGAAATGATTCAGAATGAGGATCCCACGTACCACCAGTCATTAATAACGTCGGTTCGTTTTCAAGCGCATTGAGAGCATTGGCAACATGCAAGGCGTTGGTCATTACAATTAGGCCTTGCTTGATACCAAGCAACGAAATTAACGCCGCGGTGGTACTGCCACTATCAATAATGATGCGATGATGATCGCGAATTTGTTCTGCCGCTGCTTGAGCAATAGCTAACTTACACACTGAAACTTGCTCAGTTTGCTCGGTCGTAACAAATTCAGTTGGCATTGCAATTGCACCACCATAACGACGCAAGAGTGAGCCTGTGATCTCTAATGCTGCGAGATCTTTACGGATAGTAACTTCAGAAGTGGAGAAATGATGCGCTAAAGCATCAACGCTAACTTCACCTTGCTCACTGACCATAACGGCAATAGCATGACGACGTTGCTGTGTATTACGTTTCGACATGAAGGTTAAACAACACAATAAGTTTCGATTTGAAACTAGTATAGCGTCTATAAAAAGGATCCTGCAATACCCTTGTAATAATTTTCATCACAAAATAATACAGCCAAGGGATAACATTATTAGGACTAAACGGTGGGAAAAAGCTAAAAATTAGCCATAAAAAAAGCAGAGCTGGCGCTCTGCTTTAGAATATAAGCTCTTCAAACTGACATTTTTTCAGTTATAGAATAAGCCTATTTTTTAGTTGGACGCTTCCAACCTTTAATCGTACGTGCTGGTGTACGGGTGATAACTAACTCATCTTCACCAATATTACGGTTAATAGTTGAACCCGCACCAATGGTTGCACCAGCAGCAACTTTAACTGGTGCAATTAGCTGGGTATCAGATCCCACAAACACATTATCACCAATTTCAGTTTTAAACTTATTGGCACCATCGTAGTTACAGGTGATCGTACCGGCACCAATATTTACATTAGCGCCAATATCAGCATCGCCTAAATAGCTAAGATGTCCCGCTTTTGAACCAACGCCTAAACGCACTTGCTTCATCTCAACGAAATTACCCACATGGGCTTGTGCCATCAATTCAGCACCTGGACGTAAACGTGCAAATGGACCGACAGTACATGCTTCACCAACGGTAGCACCTTCGATCACACTGTAAGGACTAATAATACTGTTATCATCAATCTCACAATTTTTAAGTACACAACCAGCACCGATAATCACGTTATCACCAATACTGACGCTACCTTCAATAATAACGTTCACATCGATTTCAACATCGGTTCCACACTGTAATGAACCACGTAAATCAAATCGGGCCGGATCACGTAGCATCACGCCTTGTTCTAATAAACGCTCTGCCTGCATACCTTGGAACGCACGCTCAAGACGCGCCAGTTGGACACGATTATTTACCCCTTCAACTTCAATCGCTAATGCAGGGTGTACCGCTTCAACTGCACGACCTTCGTTATGAGCAATTTCAATAATATCAGTGAGGTAATATTCACCTTGAGCGTTTTCATTCTTAAGTGACGCTAACCAACGTTTAAGATCACCACCGTTAGCGACCATAACGCCAGTGTTGATTTCTTTAATTAACTTTTGCTCTTCCGTAGCATCTTTTTCTTCAACAATCGCCACTACCGGACCATTGCGACGCACAATACGGCCATAGCCCATTGGGTTCTCAAGTACTACTGTTAATAGTGCAATACCACCACTTGGTTGAGCATCAAGTAGGTTTTCTAACGTTTGCGCGCTAATTAATGGTACATCACCGTACAAGATTAATGCTTTCTCATCATCGGCAAGGTTCGGCACTGCTTGATTTACCGCGTGTCCAGTCCCTAATTGTTCAGCCTGTAGTACCCAATTAACATTTTCATTGGCCAACACTTGCTGCATAGTATCGCCACCATGTCCATAGACAAGATTGATACTGCTTGAACCAATATCATTGCAAGTATCAATGACATGCTTAACCATTGGCTTACCTGCAAGCGTATGAAGTACCTTGGGTAAGTTCGAGTACATACGGGTGCCTTTTCCCGCGGCAAGAATCACAGCGCTAAAGCTCATGATGAGTATTCCTCTAAATGCATATGTAATTTATATATCCCTATTGTACCTGTAGATGCACATAGGTTTAAGATGATCTGCACATTTTAACTAAAAAATAACCAAGTAAAAAACTCTTTATAAATAACTTTTTATTATACATGGCTAAAAATCAATCATATCTATAATCACACCAGCCGTTATTCTTATAGGTAAGATAATAAAATAAAATTCGGTCATAAAAAAAGCGACCCTAAGGTCGCTTCCTATGATGCAGTTATTAACACTGACTAACGTGCACGCTTGGTCAATTCAATAACGCGTAGCTGAGCAATTGCTTTTGCTAGATCACTGGCTGCTTGGGCAAAATCGATATCGCCATGCTGATTATGAATTCTCTCTTCAGCTTGACGTTTTGCTTCTTCAGCTTTCGCAGTATCTAAATCAATACCACGAATAGCGGTGTCAGCAAGTACGGTTACGATACCAGGTTGTACTTCAAGCATGCCGCCAGAAAGATAAATAACCTCTTCTGTGCCACCTTGCTTAATAATACGTACCATGCCTGGAGTAATCGCACTCAACAACGGCGTGTGACCGGCATGAATACCGAGTTCACCTTCGCTACCCGTTACCTGAATATTCTCAGCACGACCAGAAAACAAGCGTTTCTCAGCACTGACTACATCCAGATGAAAGGTTATCGCTGCCATATCGCCTCCTAATTAGCTTACAGTTTTTTGGCGTTTTCTAGTACGTCTTCAATCGCGCCACAGTACATAAATGCCTGCTCAGGGATATCGTCGTATTCACCGCCTAAAATACCTTTAAAGCTACGTAACGTATCTTTAAGTGATACGTAAATACCAGGTGAACCAGTAAATACTTCTGCTACGTGGTAAGGCTGTGTTAGGAAACGTTCAATCTTACGCGCACGAGATACAGCTTGCTTATCTTCTTCAGATAGCTCATCCATACCAAGGATTGCGATGATGTCTTTCAGCTCTTTATAGCGCTGTAGTAAACTTTGAACGCCACGCGCGATGTCGTAATGTTCTTGACCTACTACCAATGGATCAAGCATACGTGATGTTGAATCCAATGGGTCGATCGCAGGGTATAGACCTAGCGATGCGATTTGACGCGATAGAACAACCGTTGCATCTAAGTGAGCAAATGTTGTTGCTGGTGATGGGTCAGTCAAGTCATCGGCAGGTACGTATACCGCCTGCACTGACGTGATAGAACCTGACTTAGTTGAGGTAATACGCTCTTGCAGTACACCCATCTCTTCAGCAAGTGTTGGCTGGTAACCTACCGCAGAAGGCATACGACCCAATAGTGCTGAAACTTCGGTTCCCGCTAGGGTGTAACGGTAAATGTTATCGATAAATAACAGTACGTCACGACCTTCATCACGGAAACGCTCAGCCATAGTCAAACCCGTCAAAGCAACACGTAGACGGTTACCTGGAGGCTCGTTCATCTGGCCGTAAACCATTGCTACTTTTGATTCTTCAGGCTTCTCAAGGTTAACAACCCCAGCTTCCTGCATTTCAAAGTAGAAATCGTTACCTTCACGTGTACGCTCACCCACACCAGCAAATACTGATAGGCCTGAGTGTTGAAGGGCGATGTTGTTGATAAGCTCCATCATGTTAACGGTCTTACCTACACCCGCACCACCAAATAGACCGATTTTACCACCCTTAGCAAACGGACAAATAAGGTCGATAACCTTAACGCCAGTCTCTAACAGTTCGGTTGCATTAGATTGTTCTTCGTAGCTTGGCGCTGGACGGTGAATAGCATAACGCTCTTGCTCACCGATTTCACCACACTCATCAATGGGTTGACCTAGAACGTTCATGATACGTCCTAGTGTTGCCGTACCCACTGGTACTTCAATAGGGCGGCCTGTATTTTCTACAGACAAACCACGACGTAAGCCATCAGAAGTACCCATTGCGATACCACGCACAACACCGCCACCAAGTTGTTGCTGAACTTCCAGTACTAACGTACCTTTTTCCATCGCATCAACTTGTAGGGCATCATATACTTTGGGTACAGAGTTCTGTGGAAACTCTACGTCGACTACTGCACCAATGATCTGGACGATCTTACCTGTAGCCATCGTTAATCCTCTAAACTTATTAATTCTTTGCCTTAAACAGCAGATGCACCAGAAACGATTTCTGATAATTCTTGTGTGATCGCCGCCTGACGGGCTTTGTTATACACAAGTTGCAAGTCATCAATCAGATCACCTGCGTTATCGGTTGCAGCTTTCATTGCTACCATTCGTGCCGCTTGCTCACTGGCAAGGTTCTCAACCACACCTTGATACACTTGTGATTCGACATAACGAACCAATAAAGCATCAAGCAATGGTTTAGGCTCGGGCTCATAAATATAATCCCAAGAATGGTTGCGCTGCATCTCTTCGTCTTCTGACTTAGGCAAAGGCAACAATTGATCAATCACCGGTTCTTGCACCATGGTATTTACAAACTTGTTGTATACCAGATACAAACGATCTAATTGACCTTCATCATATTTCTTCAGCATTACGCCAACAGTACCGATCAGCTCATTAACCGTTGGTGCATCACCAAGGCCGGAAACTTGCGCCATTACGTTGCCGCCGTAGTTATTAAAAAAGGCAGTTGCTTTCGCGCCAATTAACGCGAGATCAACCTCTGTACCTTTTTCAGTCCACGTTTGAACATCGTTGATGGCTTTTTTAAACAAGTTAATGTTTAAGCCACCACATAGACCACGATCTGTAGAAACAATGATGTAACCGACGCGCTTGGCTTCACGCTCTTCGAGATAAGGATGTTTATACTCAAGGCTACCAAGGGCGATGTGACCGATCACTTTGCGCATAGTTTGTGCGTATGGACGTGATGACTGCATTGCTTCTTGCGTTTTACGCATTTTAGAAGCGGCCACCATTTCCATCGCTTTGGTGATCTTCTGTGTATTTTGAACACTGCCGATCTTGTTACGAATCTCTTTTGCGCTGGCCATCGTCACTCTCCGTTAGAAGGTGATCGCTAAGCGATCACCAACCAATTACCAAGTTTGGGTCGCTTTGAAATCTTGCAGCAGTTTCGAGAACTGCGCTTCGATATCATCGTTGTAAGCACCCGTTTCATCAATTTGAGCTACTAACTCAGCAAATTGACCTTTGGCAAATGAAAGCAACGCAGCTTCGAAATCAGCTAACTTGGCAATTTCAACATCGCCTAAGAAACCTTTCTCGGCAGCAAAAATAACAATCGCTTGCTCAAATACAGACATTGGCGAGTATTGTTTTTGCTTCATCAACTCAGTCACTTTCTGACCGTGATCAAGCTGCTTTTTAGTTGCATCATCAAGGTCTGACGAGAACTGAGCAAAGGCAGCTAGTTCACGATACTGTGCTAGGGCAGTACGAATACCACCTGAAAGCTTCTTGATAACTTTAGTTTGGGCAGCACCACCTACACGCGATACAGAAATACCTGGATCAACCGCTGGACGAATACCGGCGTTGAACAGTTCTGTTTGTAGGAAGATCTGACCATCGGTGATAGAGATAACGTTAGTCGGTACAAACGCCGATACGTCACCAGCTTGTGTTTCAATGATAGGTAACGCGGTTAAAGAACCTGTTTTACCTGTCACTTCACCGTTCGTAAATTTCTCAACATAGTGCACACTAACACGTGATGCGCGCTCAAGAAGACGAGAGTGAAGGTAGAAAACATCACCAGGGAATGCTTCACGACCCGGTGGGCGTTTTAGCAATAGTGAGATTTGACGATAAGCAACGGCTTGTTTAGACAAGTCATCGTATACGATCAGTGCATCTTCGCCACGGTCACGGAAATATTCACCCATTGCACAACCTGAGTAGGGTGCAAGGTATTGTAGCGCGGCAGCTTCTGATGCTGATGCAACCACAACAATGGTGTTTTCCAATGCGCCGTGCTCTTCAAGTTTACGAACTACGTTCGCAATCGTTGAAGCTTTCTGGCCAATAGCCACATACACAGAATAGATACCAGAATTTTTCTGGTTAATGATGGCATCGATAGCCATCGCGGTTTTACCCGTTTGACGGTCACCGATAATCAGCTCACGCTGACCACGACCGATAGGGATCATCGCATCGACTGCTTTGTAACCAGTTTGTACAGGTTGATCAACAGATTTACGATCGATTACACCGGGTGCAATTACTTCAACAGGAGAGAATGTCTCTGTTTCAATTGAACCCTTACCATCGATAGGCTGACCTAGGGTGTTAACAACACGCCCAAGCAGTGCCGGACCAACAGGGACTTCAAGAATACGACCCGTACCTGTAACCTTCATGCCTTCTTGTAACGAAGCATAAGGGCCCATCACTACCGCACCTACAGAGTCACGCTCAAGGTTAAGTGCTAAGGCGAACAGTCCGCCGGGTAGTTCAATCATTTCACCTTGCATTACGTCAGCAAGGCCATGGATTCGAATAATACCATCGCTTACAGAAACGATAGTACCTTCGTTACGCGCTTCACTTACAACGTTGAAGTTTTCAATACGTTGTTTGATCAGTGCGCTAATTTCCGTGGAATTAAGTTGCATGCTCCAATTCCCCAAATCAAGACAGCAAAGTATCGCTCAGACGGTTCAATTTTCCCCGTACAGAGTTATCGATAACAAGGTCTCCAGCTCTAATTACGACCCCAGCAATCAGGGTCTCGTCTACACTGCAGGTCAACATCACTTTACGTGCTAAACGCTGCTCAAGTTTGGCGCTGATCGCATCTAATTGGCTTTCATCAAGAACGATGGCAGATATCACCATAGCTTCGATGGTTTTTTCATGCTCATGTTTCATCAGCATGAATTCACCATAGACATCGGGTAGCGCATTGAGGCGTCCATTAACAGCCATCACTTTAATCAAGTTATGGCCGAATTCGTCGAGTTGCTCACCGCACACTGAAACAAAAATTTCAGCGAGCTTGTCAGCGGCATAGCCACTATCAAGAATGTCTTGCATAGTGTCATTAGTTGCCACAGCGCCAGCAAAAGTTAGCATTTCTGCCCATTGTGCCAGTGCATTATTCTCGACCGCAAAGTCAAATGCTGCTTTAGCGTAGGGGCGTGCGATAGTAGTCATATCCGACATGTGCTTGCCCCTTTAATTACAGTTCTGCAGTGAGTTTGTTAAGAATATCAGTTTGCGCTTCCATATCGATGGAGCGGCCAATGATCTTCTCAGCGCCAATCACAGCTAGAGTTGCAACTTGTTTTCTTAACTCATCACGAGCACGATTACGTTCAGCTTCAATTTCAGCCATGCCTTGAGCAAGAATTTTCTCACGCTCAGCTTGGGCTTCAATTTTAGCGTCATCGACAATTTGAGCTTTACGCTTATTTGCCTGTTCAATCAGCTCACTCGCGGCGCGTTTAGCTTCTTTCAATTGATCAGAAGCATTAGCTTGTGCAAGGTTCAGGTCTTTGGCAGCGCGATCTGCTGCTGCCAAACCGTCAGCAATTTTTTTCTGACGTTCTTCAATCGCTTCCATAATTGGTGGCCATACATATTTCATGCAGAACACGACAAACAGGAAGAAAGCGATAGCCTGACCCAGCAAAGTTGCATTCATATTCACAACGCATCTCCTTAAAAAGGGTTGCTAGGGTCCATTTACTCTGGAGTCAGCCTTCTAGAAAAAGGCTGATCACAGCGGTTTATTAGCCAGCTAGTTGGCCAACAAATGGGTTTGCGAATGTGAATAGCAACGCGATTACGATACCGATCATTGGAACCGCATCCAATAGACCTGCGATGATGAACATCTTAACTTGCAGCATTGGCGCCATTTCAGGTTGACGTGCAGCGCCTTCAAGGAATTTACCACCAAGAATTGCGAAGCCGATCGCTGTACCAAGGGAAGCAAGACCTACAATGATGCCCACGGCAATTGCAGAAAAGCTTAGTAAAGTTTCCATCACTATCTCCAGTTTATAGTTGTCGGCTAAAGTGCCAATAAAAAATATAAAATTTACAAATAATCGTTAATGATTGTCTTCATGTGCCTGAGACAGGTACACGATAGTTAACATCATAAATACGAATGCTTGAATTGTAATGACTAGGATGTGGAAAATAGCCCACGGTACCGCGCCTAGCCATTGAGCCCACCACGGCATCAACGCCGCGATAAGAATAAACACCACTTCACCAGCAAACATGTTACCGAATAAACGCATTCCTAATGAAATAGGCTTCGCAATCAGCGATACCACTTCAAGGAGTAAGTTAAACGGAATCATAATTGGGTGATTGAACGGATGAAGAGCCAGTTCTTTTGCAAAGCCGAGCAGACCTTTCACTTTGATGCTGTAGTAAATCATCAATGCGAACACGCCTAACGCCATTGCCATAGTGATGTTAACGTCAGCACTTGGAACCACCTTTAAATAAGGAATTCCGACACTTTGTGCGGCATACGGAAGAAAATCAATCGGCACAAGGTCCATGATGTTCATCAGTAAAATCCAACAGAAAATGGTTAGTGCTAACGGAGCAACAAGTGGATTGCGGCCATGGAAAGTATCTTTAACGTTGGTATCAACGAATTCAACTATCATTTCCACAAAACATTGTAACTTACTTGGAACTCCTGATGACGCCTGTTTTGCTACCTTACGAAATACCCATAAAAAGAATAATCCGGTTAAGACAGAAAAAATAAGGCTGTCGATATTTACCGTCCAGAAACTTCCCTCACTCGCTAACCCTAATTTGTCTGTCGATAAATTAGTTAAGTGGTGGGTGATGTAACTTGACGGCGTTAGCGCTTCACCTGGCGCAGCCATAACTGATCCTATTTGTTGTTGTTAATGAATAAAACCGGTCCAAAAATATTAATACCAAGAACCAGCAAATAGGTTAGTTGGAGAGGAACAAGTTCCACCCCTTTATACAGGTAAGCCGCGGCAAAAAGGATGACTGTTATGAGGATTTTGAGCACTTCTCCACCATAGAATGACGCCATGACTAATCGTGCCTTCCTGGCACCACTATACATAAACGCGCACATAGCAAAGACAGTATTGGCAATGATAAAAATACCACCACCGATAAGTGCAGAGATTCCCCAGTCAACATTGACAGCGAAGACTGCCGTTAATGCCGTAGCTACTACGACGCCAGATTGTAGTAACAGCAACCGCTTTGCCAATTGGCGTCCCGGTTTCACTAGCGCCGATACCATGTATTCGTTCCTCGAGTCCATTCCACGACACATAGTGCAGGGAAATACAGCGAAAATTATACGACTGAATAGATTGAATGCAATCTTATTGCAGCAAAAAAAACATTTATATTTTACAACAAAATAACCTAACCACCACCGAGTAATTTTCTCATTGAAAATTACCGCGGTCAGATCACAATTCGTGGCCTAACATTGCAAGAATTTGCGCTAATTTATCTTGTTGATCGAAATTAATAACAATTTTACCTTTACCATTTTTATTTTGGTTCACGGCAACTTTGGTTCCAAAGCGCTCACTTAAACTCAATTGTAGTGCGACAGTTTGTGGCTGGAGTGGCGATTTAACTGGCGCTGCAGTTGGGTTTAACAGTGTTTTTACTAGCTTTTCAGCCTCACGCACAGTTAACAACTTATTGATAATAATTTGTGCAGCAGCTAACTGTTGCTGATCATCTAAGGCTAATAAAGCCCTTGCATGACCCATTTCTAACTGTTTTTGCTCAACCAATTGTTTAACAGCATCAGACAATTGATTTAGACGAAGTAAGTTAGAGACAGCAGCACGTGATTTACCCACGGCATCAGCAACTTGCTGATGAGTTAATGAAAACTCTTGCTGCAATCGCTCTAACGCGCGCGCTTCTTCTATTGCATTAAGATCTTCACGTTGAATGTTTTCAATCAACGCAATCGCAACAGTAGCATGATCATCAACATTTTTAATAATACAAGGTACAACCTGTAACCCTGCTTGACGAGCAGCTTGCCAACGACGTTCACCAGCAATAATTTCGTAACGTTGACTATCAATACGGCGTACAACAATCGGCTGAATAATGCCTTGAGCACGAATCGAATCGGCTAATTCAGTCAGTGCATCAGCCGCCATTGCTTTACGCGGTTGATATTGACCTGACGTTAGTGCAGTAACTGCAATTTGACGTAATTCACCATCAATAGCAGCTTGTTGTGATGCATGTTCATCACTTTGTTGTTTTTTAGCTTGAGCAATATTGCTGGTGGCTAGTAGGGCATCAAGGCCTTTGCCCAAGCCTCGTTTATTGAAATTCATGGAAAACCTTACGCTTCAACCGAAGTGGCTTGTAGTGCTAATTCATCACGGCGAATCATCTCGCCGGCCAGCGCTAAATACGCCTTAGCACCACTGGAATATTTGTCATAATACATTGCTGGACGACCATGACTTGGCGCTTCAGCAAGACGGACATTGCGTGGAATAACAGTACGATATACTTTATCACCAAAATGCTTTTTAAGCTGCTGTGATACTTCATTAGAAAGGCGATTACGGGGATCAAACATCGTCCGTAACAACCCTTCAATTTTGAGATCACTATTAACCACGGCGGTTAATTTGCTGATGGTGTCCATTAATGCGGTTAAACCTTCAAGAGCAAAATATTCGCACTGCATCGGTACTAACACCGAATCTGCAGCGGTCATTGCATTGATAGTTAACAAATTTAAAGATGGTGGACAATCAATAAAAATATAATCGTAATTATCACGAACGGGCGCTAACGCATTGCGTAATCGAGTTTCGCGCGCAAACACTTCCATCAATTTAATTTCAGCCGCGGTCACATCACCATTAGCGGCTATCAAATGATAGCCACCAGTAGTTTCGTTAATAACAACCTGATTAAAAGGAGTTTCATCAACCAAAAGATCATAGGCGGAAGCTTCGACTTGGTATTTGTCGACCCCACTGGCCATGGTCGCATTACCTTGAGGATCAAGATCGATCACTAAGACTTTACGCTGAGTAGCAGCCAATGAAGCAGCCAGATTGACACACGATGTTGTTTTACCAACACCACCTTTCTGATTTGCGACAGCTATGATTCTTCCCACAAAAAAAACCTCAACAATTAATCTTTTGCCGTTAATACGACTAAATGACGTTCACCATCAAGCTCTGGCACTTGTAAGGTTTTAACCTCAACAACATGACACCACTCAGGCAGCTCTGCAGCTTCATCCTGATGGTACTGACCTTTCAGTGCGAAAAATTGACCACCTGGTTTTGGCAAATGGTGACACCAATTAACCATGTCTGACATTGAAGCAAAAGCACGGCTTAATACCGCATCAAAACCTTCACCTGGGTCAAATTCTTCAACTCGACTTTGAACGGCTGTGACATTAGTAATTTTTAGCTCATGGATCACTTGACGAATAAATCGAATCCGTTTACCTAAGCTATCAAGTAGGGTAAATGATTTATTCGGGCACATAATCGCTAATGGGATCCCAGGTAAGCCGGGACCAGTACCCACATCAATGTAACGTTCACCGTCTAAATATTGGCTTACCACAATACTATCCATAATGTGTTTAACTAACATTTCATTGGGATCACGCACAGACGTCAGATTATACGCTTTATTCCATTTGTGCAGCAATTGCACATAACCAATCAATTGATCAAGTTGTTGTTCTGTGACCTGAAGGTCAGTTTGAGCGATAAGTTGTATTAAACGTTGTTTCATTATCTAACCCTTATTCGCCTTTTTTAAGCAAACCGTGTTTTTTCAAATAGACCAATAGCAATGAGATTGCCGCTGGTGTAATACCTGAAATACGTGATGCCATACCGACAGATTCAGGTTTGGCATCATTGAGCTTGATCACCACTTCATTGGATAAACCTTTCACCAAGCTGTAATCAAGATCAAACGGTAATTTGGTGGTTTCATGACGCAGTGATTTTTCAACTTCATCACGCTGACGATCAATATAACCTTGATATTTAATCTGCGTTTCTACTTGTTCACTCGCTTCAATATCTTCATGAGCAGGTACAAACATTTCAATCGTTGTTAATTGCTTATAAGTCACTTCCGGACGACGAAGAAGATCTTCACCATTGGCTTCACGTACGATCGGCGACTTGAGGATCTTATTTAAACTCTCAATATGATCCGAATTTGGATTAACCCAAATATCTTTCAAACGTTGACGCTCTTGTTCCATATTTTCTAATTTTTGATTGAAACGCGCCCAGCGTTCATCATCAACTAGACCTAACTCACGCCCCATTGGGGTTAAACGCAAATCAGCATTATCTTCACGCAATAACAAGCGGTATTCCGCACGTGAAGTAAACATACGGTACGGTTCTTTAGTACCGATAGTCGAGAGATCATCAATCAATACGCCCATATAGGCTTGATCACGACGTGGGCTCCAACCTTCTTTGTCTTGGGTTTGAAGCGCTGCGTTCATACCTGCCATTAGGCCTTGGGCTGCGGCTTCTTCATAACCGGTAGTACCATTAATTTGTCCAGCAAAGAACAGACCATCAATGTATTTGTTTTCAAAAGTTTGTTTAAGGTCGCGTGGATCAAAGAAATCATACTCAATTGCATAGCCAGGACGCATAATTGTTGCGTTTTCAAAGCCTTTCATTGAACGGACGATTTGAATTTGAACATCAAAAGGTAGGCTGGTCGAAATACCGTTCGGATAAAGTTCATTGGTGGTTAAGCCTTCTGGCTCAATGAAAATTTGGTGACTATTTTTATCCGCAAAACGCATTACTTTGTCTTCAATTGATGGACAGTAACGCGGACCAATACCTTCAATTACACCGGCATACATTGGGCTTCGATCAAGGTTATTACGAATAACCTCATGGGTACGCTCATTGGTGTAAGTAATAAAACAAGGGATTTGACGAGGGTGATCCGATTGCTTACCCATAAACGAAAACGTTGGGGTCGGGTTATCACCATGCTGGGTTTCAAGCACACTAAAATCAACCGTGCGAGCATCAATACGCGGTGGGGTACCGGTTTTTAAACGATCAACCCGTAATGGTAATTCACGTAAGCGGTCAGCCAATGCATTTGATGCAGGATCGCCAGTACGGCCACCACTGTAATTTTCTAAACCAATATGAATTTTACCGCCAAGGAATGTGCCGACAGTTAAGACCACTGCTTTAGCGTGGAATTTTAAGCCCATTTCAGTAACCACGCCGGTAGCGCGATTATTTTCAACAATTAGATCCGTTACAGCTTGTTGGAAAATCATTAAATTTGGCTGATTTTCTAATACGTTACGAACAGCTGCTTTGTAAAGTGCACGGTCTGCTTGTGCACGTGTTGCTCGTACTGCTGGGCCTTTGGAAGAGTTGAGTGTGCGGAATTGAATGCCGCCTTTGTCGATGGCATGTGCCATCAAGCCACCAAGGGCATCAACTTCTTTAACCAGGTGTCCTTTCCCGATCCCGCCGATAGCTGGGTTGCACGACATTTGGCCCAACGTATCGATATTATGGGTCAACAGTAAGGTTTTTTGTCCCATTCGGGCTGCTGCCAGTGCCGCTTCAGTACCGGCATGACCGCCACCCACAACGATGACATCAAATTTTTCCTGGTAAAACATGGAACTTCCTCAGGTATTTAAATAGCCAGTGAGTTAACTCGAGCAAAGGGCCGACATTCTATCCTGTTTCGAGGCAAGAGAGAATCTTTCATCAAGATCATTTGATCGGCCATTTACGTCTTTTAAATATATATAAGATCTTTTTAAAGAGATCTTCTATTAGATCTACTATTAGGATCCACCGATCGTGTGGATAACCGATAAATGATCCTTATGATCATGCATTTAATGAAGATCATTTGCTGTGGAGTAGCTTGGATCTTCCAGAGGATAGGCTGGGATCAAAATGGCTACTTATACACAGGGGCTTGCTAGCCTATAAGTTATTAAATGGATAACTATGGGTTGATCACCGTTTAGATCCATAGTTATCCACAGATAAAAGTATTAAATAGGCAGATTAATTGAGTAACTATTGACCGTTTTTTAACCGTTAAGGTAATTTTGCCAGTCTTCAAACCAGATTTCAGCAGCATCTTCAGGAACAGGTGTTATCGATACATCAATATCCAGTCGTTCGCCAACGCGAGTTGCTCCTAATTGGGTCAATAATGCTTCTATATTTTTAGCGGCAGCACAAAAGGTATCGTAGTTGCTATCACCAAGCCCAATAATGGCGAATTTAAGCTGTTTAAGGTTGGGTTGTTGTTGATTAAGGGCATTAGCAAAAGGCATAAAGTTATCGGGGTAATCACCAGCACCGTGCGTTGAACAAATAATAAGCCAAAGCGTGTCTTGATTTAGCTGCGCAAGTTGTGGCTGGTTGATGATATTAGCGTGATGGCCTTGTGCTGTTAATAATTCAGCGACATGATCGGCTACATATTCAGCACCACCAAGGGTACTGCCAGTGATCAGAGTAATAGTTGACATAATTATCCTCAGAGTGAGCGTTTCGATGGGATCATCCGCATGAAGCGCAAATACCAGTCCGAGATTGTACTGAGATCAAGCCCTATAAAGATAGCCTTTATGGTATAAGTGAACCGTTTTATTCACTGAAAGGCTATTTTTTTTATCCACGAGCGAATAATGGGGATTAATGTGGGAAAAAATGTGGGTATTTAACCTAAAAAGTAAGTGATTTTAATGACTAACAAGATCGTTTCAAGAGTGCTGCATCAAGCCGATCAGGAGTATATGGATGATCTTACCCACATGATCCCCTTATTGTTTACACATACTTATGATCTTTGTTTTTCGCGATCATAATACTGATCGCTACGGTTAAATGATCCGCTGGCGTTGCGGTAAAATAATTAAATTTTTGTTATCTGGGTGATAACTAACACTGACATGGTGTTGATAAAGCGCGGTGATTTGTTGTGGCGTTAATACTTTTTGTGGAGTATCAAATGCGATTTGTTGGCCATTTTTGAGTAATAACAAGCGGTCGCAAAAGGTGATCGCAGTATTGAGGTTATGAATCGCTATCAGTGCACTTTTACCTTGCTGGCAATGATGGCTAAGAATATTGAGCAGCAGTGATTCATGGCCAATATCAAGACTTGCGGTGGGTTCATCAAGTAGCATTACTGCGGAATTTTGAATTAATAAGCGCGCAAAATGTACCCGTTGTTGTTCTCCCCCCGAGAGTTGGTTAAGAGAGCGATGTAAGAGTTTTTCTATATCTAGCTGATTAATAATGGCTTTTATTTCTTGTTCTGATAACGCTGATGATTGGCGGTAGCCATAATAAATAATGTCTTTAACTAGAAAGCCAAATGCAGGCTCGGTATGTTGAGGCAAATAACTTAAATGCTGTGCTCGTTGTTGATGGCTATAACTGCTGAGTGGTTGCTCAAATAAATCGATGTTGCCATGGCTTGGGGTGATGAAGCCACTGAGGCATTTGAGCAAGGTACTTTTACCTGCACCGTTAGGGCCAATAATACCGACAAGTTCACCGGGATTAATGGCAAAGTTAATATTTTGCAATAATGGTTGTGATCCTTGGCTGTAACTTAATTGGTTGATCACAAACGACGGGATCATGACTGTAATCCTTTATATTGGCTGCGTATTAAAAGGGCGATAAAATAGATCCCACCAATAATGGCGGTGATGATCCCGGTTTTTAATTCATTGGGAGCAATAACGGTACGAGCAATAAGATCACATGCTAATAAGAACATTGCGCCAAATAGTGCCGAAAATGGCAATAAAATACGATTATTGGGGCCGACCAGTAATCGTGCTAGGTGTGGCACAATTAAACCAATAAAGCCGATTGGGCCAGCAACAGCAATCGCCATCGCGGTAAGAAGGGTTGCTAATAACAATAATATTCGTCGACTGTTACGCACGTTGATCCCCATTCCATGGGCATTTTGTTCACCTAGCGCGAGTAAATTTAAGGTCTGACCGTGACGTAATAATATCCAAGCGGCAATAATAATAATCGGGGTCGGCCATAATAATTGTTGCCATGTACGTGCGTCCAAGCCTCCCATGGTCCAGAACACAAACTCACTGATCTCATATTGCTGGGCGGTTAACAGCACGCCCATCGTGAGTCCTCCCAATAAACTCGAAACGGCTAATCCTGCGAGAATAATGAATAATCCATGCTGCTGAGTTTGACGAGCGATCAAATATACAATCGTGGCGGTGGTTAATGCACCGATGGCGGTAACAAGGGGCAATAATGCGGGGTTGACCACGGTTAAGCCACTGACAATCGCCACTACTGCGGCAAAGCTACTACCAGCACTGATGCCGAGTATATCTGGACTGGCAAGGGGATTTCGAAATAAACCTTGGCTACAAGCGCCTGCTAATGCTAAGGCACTTCCGGCCAATATTGCCGCACAAGCGCGGGGCAGGCGGATTTGTAAAATGATGGCTGAGGCTAATGGATATTGTTGCTGAGCCAATGCTTCGCCACCATGGATATAACTGCCAAGCATCGCAAAAATATCATCGATCGGGATGGCCACTGAGCCTAAGCTGAGGTAAATCATTAACAGCACCAGTAATGCCGTGACTGCTAATAATCCTTGGGCTGGTTTAATGTATTGATGAACTATCATGGGGTTGATAAACCTTATGATTAAGGTAGATGATCGCATCAGCAATATATTGACTGTCGGTTGAGCGTAATGCGTGCGGCAAACTAATAACGTGGCGATCACGAATCGCGGTTAATGTTTGCAGTGCGGGATCATGGAGTAATTGCTGCTTAAAGCCGTCATTATCTTTCCCTGGAATAATAATAATATCGGGATTAAGGGCTAATAATTGTTCTTTAGCAATAGGCACTTGACCAAATTTATCACCGCTATTATACGCAATTACATTGGTGAGTTGGGCTTGGTTGATAATGGTATTGATGGTGGAATTATGATTACTGGATGCGCCCCATGAGGTGTATTCAAGAGCGGTCAGTTTTTTTTCAGGAATAATCAGTTGTTGTTTAAGGTGCTGTTGCATTGCTGTTACCAATGCTATCGCGGCATCATTTTTATTGACTAACTTACCAACCAATAAAATATTCTTTTCAATATTTTCGAGGCTATAAACGGTTTTAATCACAAATACCTTGATACCTGCGGCGCGTAATTGGGCTATTTTAGGGCCATCACTCCAACTTGCCACTAACACTAAATCGGGGCGCTCGGCAATAATACGTTCAACGTTAAGATCACGTAACGGTAGCGTAGCGGGAATTTTATTGGCAATGATTGAATAGGTTTTATCTTTACTCAAGCGACTTAAACTAGTGATGTCTTGTAAGGGCAATAAGGCCATTAATACTTGATCACTGAACATGCTTTTAGAATCAACCCGTGTTGGCATTTGAGTTAATGTGACCGCATGCTGACTAGCATCAATCATAGTGATAGGGTATGAGGTTTCGGCACTGAAGCAGAATGAACTACTGCATAAGCAGCCAATAAAAAATAAATTTTTAAGAAGTTGGTACATAATTTTCCATATGCAGCAGATTGTGGGCTTACCTCATCCTTGGCAAGCAAATTTTGCGGATATAGTTAGCGATTTCAAGGACGCTGTCAATGACCGTCTACGGTTACAATTAGGCTTATTTAGTAAGGATTCATAAAGCAATGGTATTAAAGTTTTCTGGTGATATTGATGAGCTTGCTTATCCGTTTATTTTTGAAGATTCACCGCTGTGTGATTTTGAAATTCTCACCGATGAATTGTGTACGTATGTTGGCTTGGTGATCTCACAACTAGACGCTAGTGAAGTGCAGCAATCATTGATATGGCTACAACCGCGTATTTTTCATTTAAACGGCTCTATTCGTGGTAAATGCGGTATTTTTGAAGCGGATATTTTAAAGCTTAAAGCGGATTATCATTATTTTCGCGATCAAGTAACGGATAACAATAAGCGCTTTGTGTTACCGCGTGGTGTCGGGGCGGTGGTGCAATTACACCAGTGTCGCAGTTTAACCAAGAAAGTGGTACGGCAATTAGTGAAAGTGGATGCAGTCGGTAAAAAGGTGCCTGAAACGTTACCGCGATTCAGTAATTTATTGGTGAATTATTTTTTTGCTTTAACACGGGTGCTTAATCAGCAAGCAGGGATTGATGAACCAGAATATATCAGCATAAATTACCCTAAACCCGAACGTAAATAATAATAAAAAACGCCACATATCAATGATATGTGGCGTTTTTTTTGATAGTAAGTTGTAATGTTAGTGGTTACTTACCAATACAGAACGAAGTAAAGATCCGACCCAGTAAATCATCCGATGTAAACTCACCGGTGATTTCACTTAAGTGCTGTTGAGCTAAACGTAATTCTTCAGCCAGAATCTCGCCCGCCATAAAGCCTTCTAATTGTTCTTTACCGATGATTAAATGTTCGGCTGCACGCTCAAGGGCATCTAAGTGACGACGACGCGCCATAAAGCCTCCTTCGGTGGTGCCAGAGAAACCCATACATTGCTTTAGATGCTCACGTAAATCATCCACACCGTCGCCTGTGCGCGCTGAGAGACGGATTATTGTTGAGTTGTTTATCTCACAGATCCCCGCTGTCTCACCGGTTAGCTCAGCTTTATTACGTATAACGGTTAACCCCATGTTGGCTGGTAAGCGTTCAATAAAGTCCGGCCAGATATCTTTAGGATCGGTGGCATCAGTGGTGGTGCTATCTACCATGAACAACACGCGATCGGCATGCTCAATTTCAGCCCACGCACGCTCAATACCAATTCGTTCAACTTCATCAGTTGCTTCACGTAAACCGGCGGTATCAATGATGTGTAACGGCATCCCATCGATGTGGATGTGTTCACGCAATACATCACGAGTGGTGCCCGCGATATCGGTCACAATCGCGCTGTCTTTGCCTGATAAGGCGTTTAACAAGCTTGATTTACCCGCATTAGGACGACCAGCAATCACCACTTTCATGCCTTCACGCATGATCGCACCTTGGTTGGCTTGTTTACGTATTTCTGCAAGATGATCCATGATGCGATTGAGATCACCACTGACTTTACCGTCAGACAGAAAATCTATTTCTTCTTCAGGGAAGTCAATTGCGGCTTCAACATAAATACGTAAATGAATTAATGCTTCAACTAATTCATGGATCTTGTTTGAGAATACGCCTTGCAGTGATTTAAAAGCACTTTTAGCCGCTTCTTCAGAGCTGGCATCGATTAAGTCAGCGATAGCTTCTGCTTGGGCTAAATCAAGTTTGTCGTTCATAAAGGCGCGTTCAGAGAACTCACCTGGACGAGCAGGACGAATACCATCAATGTTAAGAATGCGACGGATCATCATGTCCATCAATACGGGGCCACCGTGGCCTTGTAGTTCTAATACATCTTCGCCCGTGAATGAGTTTGGACCTTTGAAAAATAGCGCGATACCTTGATCAAGCGCGGTACCATCTTCATTTTTAAATGGCAGGTATTCAGCGTAACGGGTTTTTAATTCACGACCAGCAACGGCAAGGGCTACTTCTTTCGCTTTAGGACCTGAAACGCGAATGATGCCGACGCCGCCACGGCCCGGTGGTGTTGCTTGTGCAACGATAGTATCGATATGTTGATTCATAACCTTGGCTTTGCTTAAAAATGACTTGATGATTGTAAACCACAGAGCAGGTTTACGCCTAATTGGCCCCATAAAAAAGGCGACCCTAAGGTCGCCTTTTATTCACAGGGTGAGCTTATTTAGCTTTGCTGTGTAAACCTTTCTTTTCCAACGCGCGGAAAATAATAGTTTGTTGAATCAGGGTCACAACGTTTGATACTAGCCAGTAAAGCACTAGACCTGAAGGGAACCATAGGAAGAAGAAAGTAAACATAACCGGCATAAAGGTCATGATCTTCTGCTGCATTGGATCCGTTACTGTTGATGGGCTGTTCTTCTGGATAAGGAACATTGATACACCCATAAGAACAGGGAGGATGTAGTACGGGTCTTGTGCAGATAGATCCGTAATCCAACCGAAGAATGGCGCATGACGCAATTCAACTGATCCCATTAGTGCCCAGTATAGCGCGATGAAAATTGGCATCTGTAGCATGATAGGTAAACAACCACCGAGTGGGTTTACTTTCTCTTTTTTGTACAATTCCATCATTTCTTGGCTTTGACGTTGACGGTCATCACCTAAACGCTCACGCATTGCCTGAATTTTAGGCTGTAGCATGCGCATTTTCGCCATTGAGGTGTACTGCGCTTTTGTTAGTGGGTACATCGCACCACGAACAATTAGCGTTAGGATGATGATTGCTACACCCCAGTTACCCACAATACCGTGAATGAAAGAAAGCAATTTATGCAATGGACTTGCAATGAACCATAACCAACCGTAATCAACCGTTAGGTTTAGGTTAGTGGCTGTTGCTGCCATTTCTTTTTGCAATTTAGGACCAAGCCATAGTGTGGCTTTGATTTCTGTTGTTTGACCAGGTGCTACTGTCTCTAGCGGCATACGAACGCCGATGTAACCTACACCATTGTTATCGCTGCTGTAGACTTGAGATGTCTGATCTGCGCCATCGCGAGGGATCCATGCTGATACGAAGTAGTTCTCCATAATCGCCACCCAGCCGTCATTCGCTGACTGGTTAAGATTCTTCTCTTCGATGTCTTTAAAGCTGTATTTTTTATATTTAGTATCGTTAGCAGAATATGCAGCACCGTTGTAAGTGTGCATTGCCATGCCTTTAATACCGCCGCCTGTTTTGCTTTCTAGACGGTGACGAAGCTGCGCGTACATTTGTACTGTCGCTGGCTTGTCGGTTTTGTTGTCGACAGTGTAGTCAACATTAACCGCATAATCGTTGCGTTTGAAAACGAATGTTTTGATGTAGCTAATGCCATCTTTAGTAAATGTCATTGGTACACGCAATTCGTTTTGATCTGCGGCCATCACAAAGCTTTTCGCGCTCACTGCGTATTGTGCGCGGCCATGTGTAGATGAATCTGAACCGTTAGTTCCAATTAAGCCTGATTGCGCGACATAATCACGGCCATCAGAATCACTTAATAAAACAAACGGGTCTTTTGAACCGAGGGTGTTGTCGTATTTAAGTAGTTTGGCATTGATAACATCACCACCAAGCGTGTCGACTGTTAATTCCAGTACATCCGTTTTAATGGTAATTAAGTTAGTTGAGGTTTTCTGGTCAGCCAGTGGTTGATTATCACTTGAATGTGATGGAATACCACTTGTGTTATTGACTTGTTGCGCTACACCCTGCTTCGTTGGTTGCGGGTTTTTGTCGCCATGCCATTGTTGAAATAGCAAAAATGAGACAAACAGTAGGGCAATTAACAGAATATTACGTTGGGAACCCATGGTTAATGTTCTCTGTCGTTATGCTTGGTTGGCGGAACGGGGTCGTAACCACCGTCATTTAAAGGGTGACATCTTAATAGACGTTTCGCCGCTAACCAACAACCTTTTCGCGCTCCATGCGTTTTTACAGCTTCGATCGCATATTGAGAACATGTAGGGGTGAACCGACAGCGTGGCCCAAGAAGAGGACTGATTGCCAGTTGGTAAAAGCGGACTAGTCTTACGACTAGCCACGCGACGGGCGAGACAGGCGATGCCATAACTTATCTAACAACGTAAATAGTTCTTCGTTACTCAACCCATTGGCTGATTTCTTGGCAATGACTACGAAGTCACAGGCTGGAAGCTGATGTTGTTTTAAACGGAAACTTTCGCGAACAACGCGTTTGAAACGGTTTCTATCGACAGCAGTTTTAATCTGTTTTTTTGGAACAGCCAGACCGAGACGGGGGTGGTCGAGTTCGTTAGAACGGGCAAGAATAGTCAAGTGGGGAGAGCCAGCACGATGAGCTTGCTGGAAGACAGTTTTATAATGTTCGGGAGTTAACAAACGTAACTCCCGAGAAAAAGCGAACTTATTCAAAATAATCGTCGATGATTACTTAGAAAGACGCTTACGGCCTTTAGCGCGACGTGCATTGATTGTTGCACGACCGTTCTTAGTTGCCATACGAGCACGGAAGCCGTGACTACGCTTACGCTTAAGAACAGAAGGTTGGAATGTGCGTTTCATGGTTTTACCTTAAATTAACTGATCAGTTTTTAAGTTTGTTAGATGTAATTGGCCATAATTGGTCAATTACCACGAACAAAGAGGCGGAATTGTAATCACTGACCAACAAAGAGTCAATAATTATACCCACATCTAATGACGGGCGCTGCATTATACGTTTTATAGCGCGAAATTCAAGGATCCTTATTGGATCCCTATTTGAGCTAAAAAAGCCTTTAACCGCGGATCGTGTGGGTGGTTAAAGATCTGCTGCGGTGGCCCTTGCTCTACAAATTGACCGTCTGCCATAAAGATCACTCTATCGGCGACTTCGCGCGCAAATTGTAATTCATGAGTGACGATCAACATTGTCTGTTGTTGTTTTGCTAACTGCTTGATCAAGTTAAGTACTTCATTAACCCACAACGGATCGAGGGCTGACGTGGGTTCATCAAGCAATAATAATTCGGCCTCTAATGCCATAGCACGACCAATACCCACCCGTTGTTGTTGACCTCCAGAAAGGGCAGCGGGGTAGCTATTGGCTTTATCGGCTAAACCAATATCTGTCAAAATATTCAGTGCCCGTTGTTGCGCTTGCGCAGCATTGAACCCTTTCACGACGCGCAATCCTTCACTGATATTTTGCAGGGCCGTTAGATGATTAAATAACGCGTAGTTTTGAAATACAAACCCGGTTTGACGTCGCAGCGCTAAAATGTCATTTTTTTTCGGCTGCTGACAATCCACTTCAACATCGTTAATGGTGATGGTGCCACTGTTGGCGCTATCAAGGTAATTAAGACAACGTAAGAAGGTTGATTTCCCCGTTCCTGATGGACCAATAATCGCCACAATTTCGCCTTGCTTGATACTGAGATCAAGATCGCTAAAAATGGTGTTTTCGCCAAAGCGTTTAGTGAGTTTTTTTATATTAATCATCGTACGTAAGCCCTGTCTAAGCGCGTTTCAGCTAGCTGTTGTAAGCGAGTAAGCACTATCACCACAGCCCAGTATATAATAGCAACAGCAAGGAATGCTTCAAAGAATTTAAAGCTTGATGAGGCTTCCATTTGTGCTTTGGCCATGATTTCAGGCACCCCAAGCGTAAAGGCGAGTGAGGTCGATTTGATCATATCAATAAAGTAATTCATCAATGACGGCAATGCGATGCGAGTTGCTTGCGGTAATATGATTCGACGCATGGTTTGCCACTCGGTCATACCGATAGCGAGACTGGCTTCACGTTGGCTGCGATCAACACCAGTAATGGCTGCACGAATACTTTCTGCCATGTAAGCGGCAAAGTGAAGGCTAAGACCGATCACTGCGGCACTAAAAGCATCTAAGCCAACAAGACTTGGCATCACTTGCGGTAAACCGTAATACAGTAAAAATAGCTGTACTAGTAGCGGTGTGCCACGAAAGAAACTGATATACAGTTGCGTTAATGCGTTCAGTACTGGCAACTGGTAAATGCGAATTAAGGCGAGCAGTAAGCCCAGTATCAGCGCAAAAACAGCCCCAATAGAAGCCATTGATAATGTCGTTGGCAAATATTTCAACAAAATAGGCATCAACGACAGCATATAATTAAAATCAAAACCCATAATGGTGATCCGGTGTAGTGGCTACGCAAGCGAGGCAAATAAATTCATCATCGTTACTGATAACGATGATGAGGCGTTAATTATTGAGTGATGTCGCTCTTGAACCATTTGGTTGATATTGCAGCCAGTGTGCCGTCTTTACGCATTGCAGCTAAAGCTTGATTTACTTGTTGCTGTAATAATTTCCCTTTGGCGTTGTTTAAAAATGGCCATGCACTTTCAATGGTCGCAAACGGTTTACCCGCTAGCTGTAAGGGTAATGGCTTGTCATTAATAACCGCGACTGACGATAAACGATCCATCACAAACGCATCAGTTCGTCCTAACGCCACATCTTGTTCGATACCACTGTCATAGGTTTTAATATTAATTTTATCGGCATTCGGTAGCTGACGGAGCAGTTGCTCATAGTTTGAACCGAGATTTACGCCCACAGTTTTGCCATCTAAGTCAGCCGTTGAATGAATAGTGTTATTGCCTTTTCGAACGACTAATTGCGCGCCATCAATCACATAAGGTTGGCTAAATAAAAATTTTGCTTGGCGGGCAGGGGTAATGGCAATTTGATTGGAAATAGTATCAATCCGGCCAGTTTCTAATTGACCAAATAAGCCAGAGAAGCTGGCGGTAACAAATTCGACGTGATAGTCGTTACGTTTACCAATCGCATTCCAAAGATCAACTTCAAACCCTTGTAGTTTATCTTGGCTAACAAAAGTAAATGGAAAATAACGACCGGACATCCCCACTTTAACTGTGGTTGCAGCCATGACACTGGTGGTTGTACAAGCAAACAGTGTACTTGCAATCACAATGGTTTTTATCCAGTTTTTCATTCGGTATTTTCCTTACCTTGATAGGAGGTTATTTGGCGAAGCCATCCTACCTTGGTATTAAATGATAAAGATAATAATTAACAGTTATTTGAAATAACTATTTGTTTGGCTAGCAACATATTGCTACTTAATATTATGCTTTTTTTGGCATACAGAGAGGGGGGTATTGGCATAAAAGGTTACCCACAATGTTAGGTTTTCCCTGTGGATGATAATTGACGCTGATAAAATGACCATTATTAAGTAAAAACAGCATTAAACGGGGAATGAAAGACTTATCTTTGTGATAGCTGTGTTAATATAGTTGTGGGTAAAGGTGGGTTAAATTGTGCTGATCTTGCATTTTGTTGTGGGATCTATGTGCATAAGTTCGATCTTATTCACTGGATCTGCGATCTCTTTACTGGTGATCCTTGTTCAGCGCGTATAAAATTATTCCCCCTTTTATGTTTTGTTTATTCAGTGTGGAGTCTACCTTGTCATCTTCGCTATGGTTGCAGTGCCTTCAACGCCTTCAGGAAGAACTCCCTGCGACAGAATTCAGTATGTGGCTGCGTCCGCTTCAGGCTGAATTAAATGATCATACCTTGACATTATTTGCCCCTAATCGGTTTGTGCTTGATTGGGTGCGTGATAAATATCTTAATAACATTAATCGGTTGCTTAATGAGTTTTGTGGTGCTGATACGCCAAGTTTGCATTTTGAGGTAGGGAGCAAGCCTGTTGCTGCACCACCCCAACATGTTGCACCGCCAATATTCACCTTGCCACAATCAAGACCCCGTGCAGAGCCGGCACCAATGCGCTATGAGCCAGCACCGTCTCCAGTACAAACTGAATCGCCAGGGGGCTACCGTTCTAATGTGAACCCGAAACATAATTTTAATAATTTTGTTGAAGGTAAATCCAACCAATTAGGCTTAGCTGCTTGTCGTCAAGTGTCTGATAACCCGGGTGCCGCCTACAATCCATTGTTCTTATACGGTGGTACTGGTTTAGGTAAAACCCACTTATTGCACGCCGTCGGTAACGCGATTGCCAATCGAAAACCTAACGCGAAAGTGGTTTACATGCACTCCGAGCGTTTTGTACAAGATATGGTGAAAGCGCTACAAAATAATGCGATTGAAGAATTTAAGCGTTATTACCGCAGTGTTGATGCGTTATTGATTGATGATATTCAATTTTTTGCTAATAAAGAACGTTCTCAAGAAGAGTTTTTTCATACCTTTAATGCGTTATTAGAAGGTAATCAGCAAATTATTTTAACGTCCGATCGTTACCCTCGTGAAATTAACGGGGTTGAAGATCGTTTAAAATCGCGCTTTGGTTGGGGATTAACGGTTGCTATTGAGCCGCCTGAGCTAGAAACACGCGTTGCAATTTTAATGAAGAAAGCCGAAGATCATAATATTCGTCTGGCTGATGAAGTGGCATTCTTTATTGCGAAGCGATTACGCTCAAACGTACGTGAGTTAGAAGGGGCGTTGAATCGTGTGATTGCCAATGCTAATTTTACCGGTCGCGCGATCACGATTGATTTTGTCCGTGAAGCACTGCGTGATTTACTCGCATTACAAGAAAAGCTGGTAACGATTGATAATATTCAGAAGACGGTTGCTGAATATTATAAAATAAAGATGGCAGATATGCTGTCTAAGCGTCGTTCTCGTAGTGTTGCTCGTCCACGTCAAATGGCGATGGCACTCGCGAAAGAGCTAACAAACCACAGTCTTCCTGAGATTGGCGATGCCTTTGGCGGTCGCGATCATACTACCGTGCTCCATGCTTGTCGTAAGATTGAGCAGCTACGTGAAGAAAGCCACGATATTAAAGAAGATTATTCAAACCTAATTAGAACGTTGTCGTCTTAATATGAAATTTACTGTTGAACGTGAACATTTATTAAAACCTTTGCAGCAGGTGACTGGTGCTTTAGGTGGTCGTCCGTCATTACCTATTTTAGGCAATATTTTGCTGCAAGTTGAGAATGGCTGCTTGTCGATGACAGGTACAGATCTTGAAGTTGAGTTGATTGCTAAAATTGCACTAGACGGTGATTTTGAAGCGGGTGCAGTGACAGTACCGTCACGTAAATTTTTAGATATTTGCCGCGGTTTGCCTGATAGTGCAAACATTGCGGTTATCTATGAAGGTGATCGCGTTTTAATTCGTTCTGGTCGTAGCCGTTATACGTTAACTACGTTACCTGCCGCCGATTTTCCTAATATTGAAGATTGGCAAAGTGAGGTTGAGTTTACCCTTGAGCAAGGGCGAATGCGTCAACTGATCGACAGTACCCAGTTTTCAATGGCAAACCAAGATGTGCGTTACTATCTGAATGGAATGTTATTTGAAACCGATGGCCAACATTTACGTTCGGTAGCAACTGATGGTCACCGTATGGCGGTTTGTGCGATTAATACCGGCCATGATTTACCGACTAAACAAATTATTGTACCGCGTAAAGGGGTACTTGAATTGGTGCGGTTGTTTGATAATCCAGACGCATTGGTTAACATTCAAATTGGCCATTCTAATCTACGTGCGACAGTGGGTAATTTTGTCTTTACCTCTAAGTTAGTCGATGGTCGCTTTCCTGATTATCGCCGCGTAATGCCACAAAATAGCACCAAGTTTGTTGAAGCCAATTGTGATGAATTGCGTAAAGCATTCGCACGTGCCGCTATTTTATCGAATGAGAAATTTCGTGGCGTAAGAGTTGGGTTATCCAATGGCGAAATGCGCATTACCGCCAATAACCCCGAGCAAGAAGAAGCGGAAGAGTTCCTTGATGTTGATTATCAAGGTGACAGCTTAGAAATTGGTTTCAATGTTAGTTATGTGCTTGATGTATTAAACACCCTTAAGTGTGATCAAGTGCGGTTGTCATTATCGGATGCCAATGCACCGTCATTAATTGAAGATGCGACTAATGATGAAGCCATGTATGTAGTAATGCCAATTAGATTGTAATTATGGCGCTGACTCGGCTATTAGTGCAGGATTTTCGTAATATTGCTCAATGCGATATTACGTTAGCCAGTGGATTTAATTTTTTAGTGGGTGCCAATGGCAGCGGCAAGACCAGTGTTCTTGAAGCGATTCATTATTTAGGTCATGGGCGTTCGTTTCGTAGTCATTTAACCAGTCGCGTTATTCGCCATGAGCAACAACAGTTATTTATTCATGGCCGAGTGACCGATAACAATGATCTCATCTTACCGGTAGGGATTAGTAAACAGCGCGATGGCACCACTGAAGTTAAAATTGGTGGAGAGGGCAATCAGAAATTAGCCCAACTCGCCCAGATGCTACCGTTACAGTTAATAACCCCTGAAGGATTTGATTTATTAATCGGTGGTCCTAAATTTCGACGGGCTTTTATTGACTGGGGTGTGTTTCATGTTGAGCCAAAGTTCTATAATGCATGGAGCCGCTTAAAGCGACTGACAAAACAACGTAATGCCTTATTAAAGCAAGCGCGTAGTTACCGTGAACTCAGTTATTGGGATCAAGAGCTCGCGTTACTTGCTGAACAGATGAGTGTATGGCGTCAAGACTATATTAATGCTGTTAAAATAAAAGCGGCTGAAATATGTCAGGTGTTCCTACCTGAGTTTGATATCCAGCTCGGTTTCTACCGTGGCTGGGAAAAAGAGACACCGTATGCTGAGCTGCTACAACGTAATTTTGAGCGTGACTGTCAGCTTGGCTATACCGTAAGTGGGCCTCACAAGGCTGATTTACGGATCAAAGTTGCTGGAATACCGGTTGAGGACGTATTGTCCCGCGGTCAGTTAAAGTTAATGGTGTGTGCATTGCGTTTAGCGCAAGGTTTACATTTAACTGAGGCCACCGGCAAACAGTGTATTTACCTAATTGATGATTTTGCTTCCGAATTGGATAGCCATAGGCGAGCGTTGCTAGCGCAGCGATTAAAGGAAACTAAAGCCCAAGTGTTCATTAGTGCTATTAGTCGCGAGCAAGTGGTTGATATGCTTGATGAAAATGGTAAGTTGTTCATGGTTGAACACGGTAAGATAACACAGGATAATTAAAGCGAGAGTAACTCAATGTCCAACAATTACGATTCATCAAGCATTAAGGTGCTTAAAGGCCTCGATGCGGTACGTAAGCGCCCAGGAATGTACATCGGTGATACTGATGATGGTACTGGCTTGCACCACATGGTTTTTGAGGTTGTCGATAACTCTATCGATGAGGCTCTTGCTGGTCACTGTGAAGATATCATTGTTACGATTCACGAAGATGGTTCGGTTTCTGTAAGCGATGACGGTCGTGGTATTCCGACTGAACTTCACGAAGAAGAAGGTGTGTCTGCGGCGGAAGTTATCATGACCGTCCTTCACGCTGGTGGTAAATTCGATGATAATTCTTACAAAGTGTCTGGCGGCCTCCATGGCGTAGGTGTTTCGGTTGTAAACGCCTTGTCTGAAAAAGTTGAGCTAACCATTAATCGTAATGGTCATATTTATCAGCAAACGTATTGTCATGGTGTGCCTCAAGCACCATTGGCAGAGGTTGGTGATAGTGATAAAACCGGTACCCGTTTACGTTTTTGGCCAAGCGAAGAAACCTTTACTAATAATCTTGAATTTCATTACGAAATATTAGCGAAACGTTTACGTGAATTGTCATTCTTGAATTCTGGTATCTCAATTCGATTGATCGATGAACGCGAAGAAGGCAAGCAAGACCACTTTACCTATGAAGGTGGTATTCGTGCCTTCGTTGAGCACTTAAACCGTAATAAAACTCCGATTCACCAGAAGGTTTTTCACTTTGATAGTGAGCGTGAAGATGGCATTACTGTTGAAGTGGCGATGCAGTGGAATGACGGTTTCCAAGAAGGCGTTTACTGTTTTACCAACAATATCCCTCAACGTGATGGCGGTACCCACTTAGCGGGTTTCCGTGGCGCATTAACCCGTACTTTAAATACCTTCATGGATAAAGAAGGTTATTCAAAGAAAGCCAAAGCGGCAACATCTGGTGATGATGCACGTGAAGGCTTGGTCGCGGTTGTTTCGGTTAAAGTCCCTGATCCTAAGTTCTCAAGCCAAACTAAAGATAAGCTAGTATCAAGCGAAGTGAAAACTGCGGTTGAATCAGCAATGAATGAGAAGTTTGCCGAGTTCTTATTAGAAAGCCCAGCAGATGCTAAAATCATTTGTGGCAAGATCATTGATGCTTCACGCGCCCGTGAAGCGGCACGTAAAGCCCGTGAAATGACTCGTCGTAAAGGCGCATTAGATTTAGCCGGTCTTCCAGGTAAACTTGCTGATTGTCAGGAAAAAGATCCTGCACTATCTGAACTTTACATCGTGGAAGGGGACTCTGCTGGCGGTTCAGCCAAGCAGGGACGTAACCGTAAAAATCAGGCAATCCTACCGCTTAAAGGTAAGATCCTAAACGTTGAAAAAGCCCGTTTTGATAAGATGTTATCTTCTCAAGAAGTGGCAACCCTGATCACAGCAATGGGCTGTGGTATTGGTCGTGACGAGTACAACCCAGATAAATTGCGTTACCACAATATCATCATCATGACCGATGCCGATGTCGATGGTTCGCACATTCGTACGTTGCTATTGACCTTCTTCTACCGTCAAATGCCAGAGCTTATTGAGCGTGGTCATATCTATATTGCCCAGCCACCACTTTACAAAGTGAAGAAAGGTAAGCAAGAGCAATACATCAAAGATGATGAAGAGATGAACCAATACCAAACATCATTGGCATTGGATAATGCATCACTGTTTGCTAATGATGGTGCGCCTGCAATGACAGGTCCCGCACTTGAAGGTTTGGTGACTCAGTACAATAGCGGCATGAAATTGATTGAGCGCATGAGCCGTCGTTACCCAACATTAATGCTTAACGAGTTGGTTTACCAACCCCGTCTAAGTACTGAAATGCTAGCGGATAGTGCGCAAGTTGAAGCATGGTTAACGCATTTGATTGCGGCATTAAATGCCAAGCAAACAGGTGAAAGCCAGTTTACGTTTGAAATTTTACGTGATGAAGAGAATAACGTCTTCTTACCTAAGGTTGTGGTTCGTACACACGGTGTTGACCATGAATATCCATTAAGCTTTGATTTACTTAATTCAAAAGAATACGGTAAATTGGCTGATTTGTCTGAAGCATTAGACGGTCTATTGGATGAAACTGCTTTTGTTCAGCGTGGTGAGCGTAAGCAGCCTATCGAAAGTTTCAAAGAAGCATTAGAGTGGCTTAACAAAGAATCACGTCGTGGTCTTTCTTTACAGCGTTATAAGGGTCTGGGCGAAATGAACCCTAACCAGTTGTGGGAAACAACGATGGATCCTGAAGTTCGTCGCATGCTACAAGTAACGATTAATGATGCTGTTGCAGCTGATGAACTGTTTACCTGTTTGATGGGTGATCAAGTTGAACCGCGTCGTAACTTCATTGAAGAGAACGCATTAAAAGTGGCTAACCTTGACGTGTAGTTTGTCATCGCGTTAGTGAACTATTAAAAAACGCCGCTAGTAATAGCGGCGTTTTTTTATGGGCGGTTGTTGATTATTAGGCTAAGAGGGTAGGGTACTTGTTAGCCTTCGGCATAAGCGCGGGTGATCTCTTCGGCAATCATTTTAATCCCTTGATCCATCAGTTCATCACTTTGAACGTAGTTCATCCGTAAACATTGCTGACTGTGTCGCCATGGTTTGTCTAAACCAATAAAGAAATATTCCCCTGGAACAATTAACACCCCGCGCGCTTTTAAACGTCGATAAAGTTCTTTGGTAGTGATCGGTAATGCATCGCACCACAGCCATAAGAATATCGCACCTTCAGGTTTATGGATTCGAAACCGTGGATCAGTAATATAGTGCTGTAATCGACTCACGGCATATTGTGCTTTACGGTAATAAAAAGGGCGAATGATGTCATGGCTTAAACGTAATAAGTCATTACGCGCGATTAGCTTATCAGCAATTGCTGGGCCTAAACTGCCGGGTGCTAAATTGATAATACCGTTGATATTGGTGAGCGCAGTAATAATCTCTTCATTGGCAATCACAATTCCGCAGCGAATACCCGGTAAGCCTAATTTGGAAAGGCTCATACATAATATGGTATTACGGTTCCAAAACGGGGTTACGTCGGCAAAGATAATATCAGGGAAAGGTATGCCGTAAGCATTGTCGATAATCAGTGGAATATTATGCTGTTGTGCCAGTGTATCAAGCTGCTTAATTTCATCGTCAGTCAGCACGTTACCGGTCGGGTTAGTGGGGCGTGATGCACAAATCGCTCCAATGCTGTCATCGATAACTAATTGACTAAAATCAATATGGTATTTAAATAAACCATCGTTCAACAAGCTGATTGTTGGCTGGTAGGAGATAAACATATCATCATCAAGACCAGCACTGGCATAGCCAATATATTCTGGCGATAGCGGTAACAGGATCTTTTTATGGGAACCATCTTGGCATTTACCGGCTAATAAATTGAATAAATTAAAGAAGGCACTTTGACTACCGTTGGTGAGGGTGATGTTTTTACTGCTGATGTCCCAACCATAATGTTGGTTAAGTAAGGTCGCGAGGGCGCTAATAAAAAGGTCTTTTCCTTGAGGGCCATCGTAGTTGGTGATGGCGGCGGTTAACTCTCCCGTGGCAGCCATTTCAACCAGCAGCTGATTAAAATAATCGACCATTGCTGGGATTTGAGCCGGATTCCCCCCACCAAGCATAATCGCATTCGGGTTGGTTAAACCATCATTTAAATCGTGCATTAATTGGGTAATGCCTGAATCGCCAGCGAACTTATCGCCAAAGCCAGAAAATTCCATGGTGCTATCGACCTCTATATCAGTGCAGTTTTGAGTGGTTGCGATACCCATGATGTAGCGTGGGCGAAAGATCAAAATACCTGATTGCAATCAGAAGCGAAACCCTTTGTTAGTTCTAATTGTAGTGGTCGGCTGTGTCGAGTGTTTCACGTGGAACAATTGGAATGATAAAAAGTTAGCTTATAAAAAAACCACGCCGTAGCGTGGTTAGTCATTCTTATTTATTAGCGATAATCGTTACTTTTGCAGTAATGAAATATCAGCGACTTGTAAGAACTGGTTACGCAATAGGTTAAGCAATGCTAGACGGTTAACTTTAAGTTGTTCGTCATCAGCCATCACCATTACGTTATCGAAGAAAGCATCGACAGGTTCGCGTAGTGATGCTAGCTCTGTCAGTGCTTGCTGGTAATCACCGACAGCGAAGACTGGTGCTAGGGCTGCGACAACTGTCTCAACTTTTGCTGCTAGCTCTTTCTCTGCGGTTTCTACAAGTAAGCTGTTATCAACCGTTGTTGGTAACTCACCGTCAAACTTAGCCAGAATGTTACCCACACGCTTATTGGCTGCGGCTAGTGATTCTGCTGCATCCAATTCACGGAAGTGACTTACCGCTTTTACACGCTTATCAAAGTCAGCTGGTTGGGTTGGGTGCATTGCTAGCACAGCTTGAATAACATCAATGCTGAAACCTGCGTCTTGATACCATGCACGGAAACGGCCCAGCATAAATTCAATCACGTCTGAATCAACATTAGCGTTAGTTAGCTTGTCACCAAACAGTGAGTGCGCCTTCGCAACAAGATCAACCAAGTCAAGATCGTAACCGTTTTCAACGATGATACGCAGTACACCTAAAGAAGCACGACGTAATGCAAATGGGTCGCTACCTTTTGGTGCTTGGCCAATACCAAAGATACCAACAATAGTATCTAGTTTGTCAGCCATTGCCACTGCAGATGATACGCCAGTGCTTGGTAGTTGGTCGCCAGCAAAACGAGGCATGTATTGCTCGTTCAGTGCTAGCGCCACATCTTCAGCTTCGCCATCATGACGTGCATAGTGCATGCCCATCACGCCTTGGGTCTCAGTGAACTCAAATACCATTGAGGTCATTAAGTCACACTTAGCCAGTAGGCCAGCACGTTTAGCGTTAGTGACATCAGCACCGATCTGGTCTGCAATGTAGCCCGCAAGTTCAGTGATGCGATCGGTTTTATCTTTAATCGTACCTAATTGCTTTTGGAAGATAGCTGTCTCAAGTTGAGGCAGACGATCAACTAACTTGCTTTTAAGGTCAGTATTAAAGAAGAACTCAGCATCTGCTAAACGAGGACGAACCACTTTCTCATTACCTGAGATAACTTGGCTTGGATCATTTGAGATGATGTTAGAAACGAAGATGAACTTAGGCACTAAGTTGCCTTCAGTATCGTAAACAGGGAAGTACTTTTGGTCACCTTTCATGGTGTAAACCAACGCTTCAGAAGGTACCTTTAGGAACTCTTCTTCAAATGAAGCGGTTAGTACAACTGGCCATTCAACCAGTGAAGTCACTTCTTCAACTAATTCATCATCAAGATCTGCAATCCCGCCAACAGCATCAGCTGCTAGCTTAGCATCAGTCAAAATGATTGCTTTACGTGCTTCGTAATCTGCCATTACCTTGCCGCGCTCTTCTAGAATCGCAGGGTATTGGTCAGCATTATCGATAGTAAATTCAGCTTCACCCATAAAGCGGTGACCACGAATAGTACGCGCCGAAGCCACACCTAAAATAGTGCCTTCGATAAGCTCGTCACCTAATAGCATCGTTAGTGTTTTCACTGGACGAATAAATTGAGTGTCTTTATCACCCCAACGCATAGGGCGTGGAATAGGAAGCTTAGCGAGTGCAGCTGCGGCAAGTTCTGGCAGTAATGTTTGGGCGGGTTGGCCTTTCACTTCTTGCTTGAACAGTAGCCATTCGCCTTTATCGGTAACCATGCGCTCAGCTTGATCAACCGTAATGCCATTGCCACGTGCCCAACCTTGAGCAGCTTTGGTTGCATTACCGTCAGTATCAAAAGCAGCAGCGATAGCAGGACCGCGTTTTTCGACGACTTTATCTGGTTGATTTTCAGCAAGCGCTGTCACTTTAAGTGCAAGACGGCGCGGTGCTGCATACCACTTAATACCTTGGTGAGGTAAGTTAGCGGCTTTTAGTTCTGCTTCAAAGTTGGCTGCAAACGCTTCAGCTAGAGTGCGAAGTGCCTTGGGTGGCAACTCTTCAGTACCTAGCTCAATTAAGAAATTCTTATCTGTCATGGCTATCCCTTACTTATCTTTTTTACACATTGGGAAGCCAAGTGCTTCGCGTGATGCGTAGTAAGCTTCAGCAACTTGTTTAGTTACGTTACGAATACGTAGAATGTAACGTTGACGCTCAGTCACTGAGATTGCTTTACGGGCATCAAGTAGGTTGAAGGCATGTGCTGCTTTCAATATACGCTCGTAAGCAGGTAATGGCAGTGGCTGCTCAAGGGCTAATAGCTTCAGTGATTCTTTCTCGCACTGGTCAAAGAAAGTAAATAGGAAATCAACATCGGCGTGTTCAAAGTTGTAAGTCGATTGCTCAACTTCGTTTTGATGGAAGATATCACCGTAGGTTACTTTACCTAGTGGGCCATCTGTCCAAACTAAGTCATAGACTGAGTCAACGTTTTGAATGTACATCGCTAGACGTTCGATACCGTAAGTGATTTCACCTGTAACAGGTTTACACTCAAGGCCACCAACTTGTTGGAAATAAGTAAACTGCGTTACTTCCATACCGTTAAGCCAAACTTCCCAGCCAAGACCCCAAGCACCCAAGGTTGGGTTTTCCCAGTTGTCTTCTACAAAACGGATGTCATGTACTTTTGTATCTACACCTAGCACTTCTAATGAGCCTAAGTACAGTTCCTGAATGTTATCTGGAGACGGCTTAAGCATTACCTGGAACTGATAGTAGTGCTGAAGACGGTTAGGGTTTTCACCGTAACGACCGTCGGTTGGACGGCGAGAAGGTTGTACATACGCTGCTGCAATTGGTTCTGGACCTAGAGCTCGTAGACATGTCATTGGGTGCGAGGTACCTGCGCCCACTTCCATGTCAAGAGGTTGCACAATAGTACAGCCTTGTTGGCCCCAGTAATCCTGCAGCGCGAGGATCATGCCCTGAAAGGTTTTAATATCGTATTTCTGCATTGTCAGCTTCGCGAGATTAGTGGATGAAATGATTAGTTATCAAGTATACATTGCCAGCCAAGAGGCGAGTAGGGTCCGTGAGTGTTTTTTATCCATCAGGGGCTTGTTTTGAGATAAATCCCGTTATTGAAGCTGATTTTTAGCCACCTTTTAACATTATTTTGATGGCGTAAATAGAATGGTTGATTACAATAACGATAAAAGATATTACGTCGAAAGCCTTTCGATGTGATTTTTATCATACCCTCGATGATTTGATCGAGCACATGGGTCTTGAAATAAGATGGTAAATAAACAAGTAATGACGTCAAAAACGTGGGTTCGTGCCGCTGTAATTTCAGTTGTGGTAGCAATTACGATGACAGGTTGTTCTACTGTTAACCCTTACACCGGTGAAAGCCAAACCGCAAAAGGTACGGGGGGTTCAATCATTGGTGCATTAGCGGGTGCTGCAATTGGTATCGCTTCTTCAAGCAAGCATGATCGCGGTAAAGGTGCGCTAATTGGTGCTGCATCGGGTGCAGCATTGGGTGGTGGTATTGGTTATTACATGGATGTACAAGAAGCGAAATTGCGTCAGCAACTCGCATCTTCAGGAATCACGGTTACGCGTAATGGCAATAACATCATTTTAAATATGCCAAATGAAATTACTTTTGGTGTAGATCAGTCTTCATTAAATGGCCGTGCGATGGAAGCGTTGCATAATGTAGCATTGGTAGCGAAGGAATATCCTAAAACTCAACTTAACGTATTAGGCTTTACTGATAGCTCTGGTGCTGCGGCTTACAACCAGCGTTTATCACAAGTACGTGCTGGTGAAGTAGGTAACTACCTTATCCGTCAAGGTGTTAATGCTAACCGTGTTGTCTCTCAAGGTCGTGGTGAAAACAGCCCTGTAGCGACTAATGGTACATCACAAGGTCGTGCACAAAACCGTCGTGTTGAGATCATTCTATCTCCACTAGGTTAATTTTCTCGTATTGAGAATGATATTGTTGTGTAATATATATAAAAACCATGAGCTTAGGCACATGGTTTTTTTTTGATTAAAAATAGGATGGTGGCTAGTTTCATGTGAAACCTTGGTGAGCTTAGGGAGGCATTAACGCATTATAACCGTGGCTTTAATTAAGCTGTAACTGTGATTTCAGCGCAAGATAATCACTTATTAGCATGTTAAAGTAAGCATTATATTTAACACGTTATGAGTTATAAATGAGGCTGATTCAGTTATAGTAGGAGGCTTGAATGACACGATTTTTAGCAATCTCTCCCCAAAGTCAGTGTTGGTTATTTCATATTGCATTAGCACTGAATATTATCGGTATGATGCTGACTGATCTGTGGTTACCAATGGTGGTGGGTACTATTATTAGTACGTATTTAGCTGTCGATGCATGGGTACGTTTACGTTATGTATTACCATTAAAAAAACAGCAACAGCAATTACAGCAGCAGCTCGATAATTTGCGTCAGCAGCAACATAATCAAGAGTAACTAAAAAGCAGCGTCGATGAGCGCTGCTTTGTGTTTGATTAGTTATTAACGCCTTTTTGTATCAGAAAACGGTAGGGTAGTGTTTCTGTTTCTGCGGCAATGAGCGTGTGATCCATAAAGCGACAAAAGCTCGGAATATCGCGGGTGGTTGATGGATCATCAGCAATGACTAATAAGGTTTCATTGGCTGCCATTTTCCTGACAGTCTTACGGACCATCATTACTGGCTCTGGGCAGCGCAGGCCTTGTGCATCGAGGTTATAGGTCGGATTTTCAAAAATTGCAGTCATAATTTACACGTATTATTGTAGACATTACGATCATACTGATGGATAAGAATTAATCAATAAGACTTGGCAAATCGAGATAAACTGTGTAACGTTGTTAACAATGCATTAACTTTTTCTTTCTAATGGATTAGGGGGATATTATGTTGACATCAATCGACCGCGTAATGATTTATGCCGTGTTGTGTATCATTTCATTTAGTACCATTATGCTAACCAGTCATCATTCGACAGGTCTATTTGCTATCGGTGGATTACTTGCCGCAATCCTTGGCTTATGGGTTGAACTCAGTAATAAAGATGAATTGGAACAACAAAAAAACCAGCGTTAATACTGGTTTATGATGCAAGATATAGATGTTCCCGCTTTAAAAGGCGGGATTTTTTTTATCTATCCCGCCATACTGTCGCCATAGAGGATTAATTTTAAGCGTTAGAGAAGTAAACCATGGAGCTTGAAGAAGTTTACCGTCGTGACTTAAATTTGCTGGTTGCGTTAAAAGTGTTATTGGATGAATGCAGTGTTAGTCGCGCAGCCGTCAGGCTTAACCTCAGCCAATCAGCGATGAGTCGAGTGCTTGGGCGGTTACGTGATTTGCTTGGGGACCCATTGTTTACTCGTCAAGGGCAATCATTGTTACCGACTCAACGGGCGCTAGAATTAAATGAACAATTAAATGAGCCGTTGGAATCTCTGCGATTGTTACTGACGCCGAGTGATTTTGAACCTGCCGCCTGTGCTCAAACATTTAAGATTGCTACCACTGACTATGCTATGCAGACTATTTTGCCGTTTGCATTACCGCGTATTTATCAAGAAGCCCCCCACATTTCATTAGCGTTTAATCCGTTGCAGCATGATAATTTGTTGTCACAGTTAACCTCTGGTGGCTGTGATTTAGCAATTTGTCGTCCGGGTGCCGATGTTGAACCGTTATGTCATCAGTTATTAGGGTTGGTGAGTGTGTTTTGTTTAGTGAGCCAGAATCACCCATTAGCCAATAAAACCCTCACATTCCAAGATTACCTGACTTATCCGCATGCGATGATTGCCGTTAGCGATGGGGTTAAGGCATTAATTGATGAGCAGTTACGTGGTTACCCTCAACCGAAAATGGTATTACGGGCTTCTCATCTAGAAGCCGCCCTCGCGATAATTGAACAGATGCCGTTGATCATTACAGTGCCAGCTGATTTGGCTTATTTAGTTGCAGAGCGTTACCAATTAATTGTGAAGCCATTGCCGTTTGAATTTAAGCCGTTTGAGTATTCATTATTATGGCATGCACGCTGTGAGCATTCAGCATCACAAATATGGTTACGTAATATTATTAAAGAAGAGTGTGGGCGACTGATTAATTCACGCATTCATGATATTGGCTTGTTGTAGTGAGTGTGGGCAAATAAAAAGGCCAGCTCATGGCTGACCTTAATCGTTATTTATAACAATCATGCGTTATAGCATTACAGTTTAATCACGACCCGACCTGTGATCTGACCATGGGTGATCGCTTCTGCACATTCTGCCACTTGTTCAAGAGTCACTTCACGGCAGGCTTGTTCAAAGTAGCTTGCTGGTAGTAATTCAGTTAGACGTTGCCATGCTTGTTGACGCTTTTCAAACGGACACATGACAGAATCGATACCTTGTAAACGTACGTTACGTAGAATGAAAGGCATGACTGTTGTGGGTAAATCAAAGCCGCCAGCAAGGCCACAAATTGCGACTGCGCCGTTGTAGTTAATTTGGCTTAGTACTTTTGCTAAAACTTTACTGCCTACAGTATCAATCGCACCAGCCCATAATTGCTTATCAAGTGGTCGAGCCGGCTCTTCAAAAACACTACGGTCGATAATAGTGGTTGCGCCTAGTTGCTTCAGTAATGGGCCGTTAGTTTCAGCGCGGCCTGTTACTGCCGCTACTTTATAACCTAGCTGTGCCAGTAATGTAACGGCAACAGAGCCGACACCACCGCTAGCGCCTGTTACTAAAATTTCACCATCTTCTGGTTTTACATTAGCATCAACAATTGCTTGTACACATAACATGGCGGTTAAGCCAGCAGTACCGACCATCATCGCTTGTTTGCCATCAAGGTTGGTAGGTAATGGTACGAGCCAATCTGCTTTTAGACGTGCTTTTTCTGCCATACCACCCCAATGACCTTCACCGACGCCCCAGCCAGTAAGCACCACTTTATCGCCAATCTGGTAGCGATCATCACTTGATTCAGCCACTGTACCGGTCAGATCAACACCTGGAACCATAGGGAATTGACGTACGATACGACCTTTACCGGTAATTGCTAAGCCATCTTTGTAGTTTAATGAAGAGTAATCAACATCAATTAATACATCACCTTCAGGTAATTCAGATGTTGCCACTTGGCGAATAGTTGCTAGTGTTTTTTTATCTTCTTGTTCTAGTACTAGTGCTTTAAACATTGCAATACTCCGGGGAAATCATGGTTAGCAATTAAGATAGAATTGAGTGTAGACGGCTTATCTCGATGAAGAAAATGAAACTTACTCATTGTATCTATGTGTAAGTTGCATGTTGTTTGTTCCATGATACAGCCAGCCGCAACACCTTTGGCATTGAGTGTAATTATTCTATTCGTTCAAAGATAGTGGCAATGCCTTGTCCTAAACCGATACACATAGTGGCTAAACCAAAGTGGGCATGTTGTTGTTCCATAATATTGATTAGGGTGGTTGAAATACGTGCGCCCGAACACCCCAACGGATGACCGAGTGCGATAGCGCCGCCATTAAGGTTTATTTTTTCATCGAGTTGATCCATTAATCCCAACGCTGTAATGCAGGGTAACGTTTGGGCGGCAAAGGCTTCATTGAGTTCGATAATGTCGATATCATTTAAGCTTAAGCCTGCCCGTTGTAATGCTTTTTGAGTCGCAGGTACTGGACCAAAGCCCATTAATGAGGGCTCACAACCTGCAATTGCCATGGCTTTTATACGCGCTCGAATAGGTAAACCTAATATGCGTGCTTGGCGTTCATCCATTAATAACATTGCCGCTGCGCCATCTGATAACGCTGATGATGTACCTGCTGTGACAGTACCGTTGGTGGGATCAAAAATAGGCCGTAATTGGCTTAATCCAGCGAGGGTTGTTTCAGGGCGAATAACCTCATCGGTAGTATATCTTTTCAAAATACCGTCGCTATCATGACCTTCAGTAGCGAAAATTTCATGGCTAAATCGACCTTCGATTGTGGCGGCATGGGCACGTTGGTGTGAGCGTACGCCAAATTGGTCTTGCAGTTCACGGCTAATAGCATATTTTTGAGCCAGCATTTCCGCGGTGAGTCCCATCATTCCTGCTGCTTTGGCGACTGTTTTTGTCAGTCCTGGGTGGAAATCAACCCCGAGAGTCATCGGCACATGGCCCATGTGCTCAACCCCGCCAATTAAACAGCTTTGAGCATCACCGACCATAATTGCACGGGTAGCGTCATGCAGTGCTTGCATTGATGAACCACATAAGCGGTTTACGGTTGTTGCGCCTACTGTGGTTGGGACCCCTGCGAGTAGGGCTGAGTTACGACCGATATTAAATCCTTGCTCTAAGGTTTGTTGCACACAGCCCCAATAAATATCGTCTAGATCGGCTGGGTCTAACTGAGGATTGCGGGTTAATAATCCTTTCATTAAATGTGCCGATAAATCTTCAGCGCGAACATGACGAAATGCGCCACCTTTTGAGCGCCCCATTGGGGTACGGATGCAGTCAACAATCACAACGTTATTCATAATAAGCTCCTTATTGGGTCATCGTGACCGCTGTTGCTGCAGGGTAATAGCGCTCATTCGCTATTGCTTTCGCTCTTAATCCGTCGGGTACTTGATATAACGGCCCAAGAGATTGGTAGCTATCGGCTAACGCGACGTAGTTGGCTAGCCCTAAATGATCTAAATAACGGAACACACCGCCTCTAAATGGTGGAAAGCCTAAACCGTAGACTAGCGCCATATCGGCTTCAGCTGGCGTTGCAATAATGTTTTCTTCTAAGCAGCGCACGACTTCATTAATCATTGGGATCATCATGCGGTCAATAATGGTGGCATTATCAAATGAGGTCGGTGTTGCTGCAATGGGGGCGAGTAAGGTTGCGGTTTGTGGATTGATGGTTTTTTTAGGTTTCCCTTTTTTATCGAGGCGGTAATTGAAAAAGCCTATCCCTGTTTTTTGCCCAAAGCGTTGTTGCTCGTATAACACATCAATAGCATCGGTATCGTGTTTTGCCATACGTTGCGGAAAGCCTTGCGCCATCACTTTTTGAGCGTGATGGGCAGTATCAATGCCAACCACATCCAGCAGATAAGCCGGCCCCATTGGCCATCCAAAATCCTGCTCCATGACATTATCAATCTGACGATAATCACCACCATCACGCAGTAATAAACTAAATGCCGCGAGATAAGGGAATAAGACCCGATTAACAAAAAAACCAGGACAATCATTAACCACGATGGGCGTTTTTCCCATTTGAGCGGCATAAGCCACCACGCGATCAATGGTTTCATTGGCAGTGTGTTGGCCGCGAATGATCTCAACTAATGGCATTTTGTGAACTGGATTAAAAAAATGCATCCCACAAAAATTTTGAGGACGTTGTAATGAGGCTGCTAATAAATTAATGGGAATGGTTGAGGTATTAGAGGTGATCACCGTGGTGTCGGTAACGTGTTGTTCCACCTCAGCCAGTACTGCTGCTTTTATAGATGGGTTTTCAATCACTGCTTCAATAACAACATCAAGGTGGTTGGGATCCGCATAGGTAAGGGTTGGAGTGATGGTGGCTAATGTTGCCGCCATTTGTAAGCCATTAATGCGCCCTCGTGTGAGTTTTTTATTGAGTAACTTCGCTGCTTGCTGCATCCCAAGTGTTAAGGCGTCACGAGTAATATCTTTCATAATGACGGGAACATGATGAGTTACAGATTGGTAGGCAATGCCACCGCCCATGATCCCTGCGCCCAATACCATCGCTTGTTGGGTTGGTTTTGCAGTTTTTAGTGCTTGTTTGGCTTGGCTTTTGAGGTATTGGTCATTGAGGAAAATACCGACCAGCGCTTGAGCGACATCAGTTTTAGCGAGGGTAACAAAATGGGTATTTTCGATAGCCAGCGCTTGTTTACGTTTGTAGGTTGCGGCAGCTTCTATCGCTTTCACCGCAGCCATTGGTGCAGGGTAGTGTTTACCTGCAATACGCGCCACCATTGCTTTAGCAGTCGTAAAACTCATTAAGGCTTCAGTAGTGCTTAAGCGTAATGGGGTTTGCTTTTGATTGCGACGTTGCTGCCAATCTAAATCACCCGCAATGGCTTGTTTAATCATATTCAATGCTGCTGTCGGTAACGTATCTGTGGCAACCACGGCATCGACTAGCCCTATTTTTAAAGCGGCATCCGCTGTTTTATCTTTGCCTGTTGTGATCATTTCGATTGCGTTATCTGCACCAATTAAGCGCGGTAAACGGACGGTGCCACCAAAGCCAGGCATGATCCCGAGTTTGGTTTCTGGTAGTCCAATATGAGCTTGATGATCAGCAACTCTAAAATCAGTGGCGAGTACAGATTCGCAGCCACCGCCAAGGGCATAACCATTAATGGCGGAGATGGTTGGAACTGGCAAATCTTCTAATTTATTAAAAATAGTATTGGCGTGATGAAGCCATTGCGAAAGTTGATCTGTGGGGAGTGCGAATAACCCTAGAAACTCGGTGATATCTGCACCGACAATAAAAGCCGTTTTGGTTGAACGTAAAATGAGACCGTTAAGATTGGGTTGTTGATACAGTGCATCAAGGGCAAGGTTAAAACTTTCAAGGGTGGCGAGGTCGAATTTATTGACTGAAGATGGCGCATCAAAAATAAGTTCAGCAATACCCTCTTCGAGGTAACGGACTGAGAGTGTTTCACCGTGGTAAATCATGTTCTATCTCCATATATTCCATTCTATGACGGATCAGGCGTGATCTAACTGGTTTGACCTGTAGTGGTTAATGTTTAGTCTGAACCGCAATGCGCACAAATTCAATAAATAATTTAAACATTTATGTAACATTGTCAGTTGGTGCATCATCTTCAATACAATTATTTGTATACTAAGACTTGTTACAAGCGTGCATTAGCATTGCTTGGGTCGTGATAGGAATATGTTATCCTGCCCCTCTTTTTTTATGATGGGATATGTGTCATGTCAACTTCTGAGCCTTATTTGATCCCACTGCAGTCGATAGTTTTCGAAGAAGAAATAAAGAAAAGCCATTTTCTTACTTATTTAGCACACACCGCGTCAATTGAGGCTGCTAAACAGTTTATTGGGGAAGTGAAATTAGCCCATTCAAACGCCAATCATCATTGCTGGGGTTTTATTGCTGGTCGACCAACCGATTCAATGTTGTGGGGCTTTAGTGATGACGGTGAGCCATCGGGTACCGCGGGTAAACCAATATTAGCCCAATTAAGTGGTAGTGGTGTTGGTGAGTTAACAGCGGTTGTTGTACGTTACTTTGGTGGTATTCACTTAGGTACGGGTGGATTAGTTAAGGCTTATGGTGGAGGTGTACAACAGGCATTAACGTTATTAACCACACAACAAAAGATTATCATTAGTGAGTTGTTTTTATGTTGTGATTATAATCAAATTTCATTAGTTGAAGCATTATTAAGTGAATATAACGGCACTCAACTTAACGCTGATTATGGTCAACAAGTGAGTATGTGTTTAGCACTAGATAGTCGAATTGTGGCTGAGTTTAGCACCAAACTAATTAATCGTAGTGGTGGGCGGATCGTTGCAACATCAACCCCTGATAGTTAACCACTCTTCTTTATTATGTATTTTCAGATGAGGGCCGATTAAGGCCATGCAGTTTCGTTCAATTATTCGTATCGTCGGGCTGTTGCTCGCTTTATTTAGTGTCACTATGTTAATTCCCGCATTGGTTGCTTTGATTTACCGTGATGGTGCGGGATTTCCGTTTGTGGTGACTTTCTTTTTACTGTTAGCTGGAGGGTCATCATTATGGTTTCCTAACCGTTACCAACGGCACGAATTAAAAGCCCGTGATGGTTTTTTAATTGTGGTGTTATTTTGGAGCGTCATTGGTAGCGCAGGAGCTGTACCTTTTCTTTTATCTAAAAATCCAGATTTGTCGGTTGCTGACTCCTTTTTTGAATCATTTTCTGCACTGACAACAACGGGTGCAACGGTAATTGTAGGGCTTGATCATTTACCGAAAGCGATCTTATTTTATCGCCAGTTACTGCAGTGGTTTGGCGGTATGGGGATCATCGTGTTAGCGGTGGCGATATTACCGGTATTGGGTATCGGTGGCATGCAGCTATACCGTGCGGAAACACCAGGTCCGGTAAAAGACAGTAAAATGACACCACGTATCGCTGAAACCGCAAAAACGTTGTGGTACATCTATCTGGTATTAACGATTGCTTGTGCGTTAGCGTTTTGGCTTGCTGGTATGAGTGGCTTTGATGCAATATCCCATAGCTTTTCAACGATTGCGATTGGCGGGTTTTCAACCCATGATGCCAGTATCGGCTATTTTAATAGTCCAATGATTAATATGATTACGGTGGTTTTCCTCTTAATATCAGCTTGTAATTTTTCACTTCACTTTGCAGCATTTGGTAATGGTAAAATCAATCTTAAAACGTACTGGCGAGATCCTGAGTTTAGAGCGTTTTTTGTGGTGCAGTTTATTTTATTTGCGATTTGCTTTGGGTTGTTATTAAAGCACCATTCTTATGACCAAACTTTTGATGCTTTTGATCAAGCATTGTTTCAAACCGTCTCTATTTCCACTACTGCGGGCTTTACCACCACCGGATTCTCTGATTGGCCATTGTTTTTACCTGTTTTACTGTTGTTCTCCTCTTTTATTGGTGGTTGTGCTGGTTCAACAGGAGGTGGGATGAAAGTTATTCGAATGCTATTACTTTCACTTCAAGGGGTGCGAGAGCTAAAACGTTTAGTGCATCCTCGAGCGGTGTATACCATTAAACTTGGTCATAAAGCGTTACCTCAACGGGTCGTGGATGCGGTGTGGGGTTTTTTCTCTGCTTATGCACTGGTGTTTGTGGTGTGTATGCTGGCACTTATTGCAACCGGTATTGATGAGTTAACCGCATTTTCTGCAGTAGCCGCCACGCTTAATAATTTAGGTCCAGGCTTAGGGGAAGTTGCCGTCCATTTTGGTCAGGTAAATGACTCTGCGAAATGGATCCTCATTATCGCTATGCTATTTGGGCGTTTAGAAGTGTTTACATTATTAGTTTTATTTACGCCGACCTTTTGGCGTAACTAAAGGAGCAATCATGGAAAAGGTGTTATTTCTACATTCCAGCAGTGAAGGGCAAACAATTAAAATCCTTAATCATATAGAGAGGGATTTAGGTGATCAGTATTGTTGTGAATATAGCGATATTCACTTAGAGCCAAAAATTGATTTTAGTGGTTACGATCGAATTCTGGTCGGGGCTTCTGTACGCTATGGACATTTAAACAAAAAGCTTTATCAATTTATCGATCGTAATCTTACGGATCTTGAGCAAGCTAAAGTCGCTTTCTTTTGTGTTAACTTAACTGCGCGTAAAGAAGGTAAAGATACTCCAGCTACTAGTGCTTATATAAAGAAGTTTTTATTGAAGTCGCCATGGCATCCTAAAATGATGGCAGTCTTTGCTGGTGCATTACGTTATCCGCGTTATAACTTTTTTGATCGCACTATGATTAAGTTGATAATGAAGTTAACTGATGGTGAAACAGATACAACTAAAGAAGTTGAATATACCGATTGGCAAAAAGTGTCGAATTTTAGCCAACAGTTTAAGGCGTTATAATCGTATTATTGATCGCTTTGTTTGCTTTTTGATCTAACGAACCCTTTTTATTGATAAAAAGCATAAAGTAGTTGCGATGGCAGCAGTTGTCTCTATACTGCTGCTCTATCGAGACGCTGAGCAGCTTTATAAAGAAGGTGTTATGCTTCAATCGATTGGATAATATTCCAGATGGAATAATTTAAAAAGTGGTTGACACTTTACGTTATTCCGTTAGAATGACCGTCCACTTCAACGAAACGATTAAACAGTTAAATGTTTGGTTCTTCGAAGAAGAATGTTCTTTAACAATTTGACCATGCAATCTGTGTGGGCACTCACTGAATAGTTA
>SAMEA5043655__coassemble_19_pt1 | contig 48327 bp, 52 predicted proteins | sample SAMEA5043655__metabat2_low_PE_001 | metagenome-assembled genome bin SAMEA5043655 (sample SAMEA5043655) | Gadus morhua
TTGGTTATATTAGAAGGAAATACATCACGGCAAGCAATAACGAAATAGGATTAATCAGCAGATCAAAGATTGAGTGGCATTCTGATAATAAACAACCAGTCATAAAAAAACGCCACTAAAAAATAGTCGCGTTTCTTAAGTATAATTGTCATAAATTATCAATTGATGGCTTATGCAGTCATCACCTCAACCTGCAATTTAACATGCTCACAATTTGGCTCACCTGATTCAAATAACATTGGCATATTTAATCCAGTCGATAATGTTTGTGCCAAAATAGTCCGCCAGCCACCGTCATCTAATCGTTCTTGTACTTTAAATGCAATACTCACACTATCTGCTGAAACGTCTAACAGTTGTGCTTTACCCACGACTTCACGGTATGAATGATGATTATCCTGACTCAAACCTTCAAAAAAAATGGTTTCTTCACCGGGTAATAAAGACAATGATGTATTGACCATTTGACGCAAGCGACAAGCACTGTGCATTTCAAAACTAATATCGAGCAACCAATCAGCCATAGCTAATGGGCTCAATAATGTACTAAGAAATAATTGCCCTTTACCCATTCCGAACATTTCCATTACGACTACCTCTTACAAGCTAATGTGCAAATACATCCTTCACTCGTGAGCTTCGAACTAAATACAATCCAAGCCAAACGGTTAATAACAAGGTTAATGCACGGACCCAAGAAAATGCACCTTGACTCAACACGAGATGATATATTTGCAAAGCAAAATCGATACTGTAAGCAGCTATTAATAATTTTTTTCCATGCTGCCACAGATAATGTATAACTTTATTAGTGCTACTACGCTGACCTGATAACCACATTAATAATAAGGCTGGGCTTCCCAACACCATGCCGATATAAAGTGTGTCTCGCAGCGGATAAATCAATTCAAGTAGTTGCCCACCTTGTGTTCGACTAACCCCTGCCATGACAAAAATCACCAGTGCTTTCGCATTAAAAATCAACGTAAGCCATAACATCTTATTTAATTTTAACTGCCCATGCTCATCGTAGGCATTGATAGGATAAAGCAAACAACTTCCCTCACACTTGTTCAACTTAATACGCATCAATCTCGATAGCATCAGCACACTATGGCTTAATTCGACTCTAATCGATCACTGCATATTAAGTACTATTTAAGCGTTATTTTTGTGGAACACCGCACTTTTCATTTATTTATATTGCCGCACAAGTCACGTTTTTTGATCTAATACCAACAAGTTATGGTCATTTATCAATCAACAACACCGCCAAAAGCATCAAACTAAATTCTTTCTAATCATAAAGTTACATTATGAATATAGTATTAACAGATTATTCATTTAAATCTGAAACTTTCATACAAAAATAACAATCTATATAAAAAAACACACATATGACAATAACCTCATTGATGACATCTCTACTGCTAAGATTAAGTAATCAGATATACTAACATTTACCTATCATTCATCTATTAAGGTCAATAGTGCGCATGGCGACCATCAAAAAAAATGCTACTCCCTCTGCAGAAACACAAATAGAAGCATTGAGAGTGGCTAAGGCTACGCAAAAAGAAGGCCAAACCAAGGAACAAACTAAACTGATCGCACAAGGAATTCAGAAAGGGATTGAGCAATATAAAAAACAACAAAAATCCAAAGCCAGAGATCGTGATAAATTAAAGAAAAAAACAACCCAATCTAAAAATAATCAGTCAGAGACTATCGATAATCCACTACCCGCCCCACAAATTATCTATAAGCAACATTGGCTACCATGGGGGATTATTGTGGCTTCTTGGATTGGTTTTGGTGCTTATTTAGCGTATAGCAACGTACTATGATGAGAGCAAATATGAAGATTGTTGGCTTTATAACAGCATTAAGTGGGTTAATCAGTGGTTGCGCTGATCCACAATCAACGCCATGGCAGCGTCAAATAGACACCCCATGCGATAATAAATCCCATTGTGTATCAACTATCGAACAGCGTGAAAAATTTAAGCTAGCCCCTTTTACGCTTACTCCTAAAGGTATACAAAAGTGGTCAGATATTGTTGCTCTTGCGCAAACATTGCCGGGAGCAAAACTGATCGAGCAAGATGAGCATTATTTTCATATAGAAGTTCGCAGTGCGGTATTTGGATTCATTGATGATTTTGAAGTTAAACAACAAGCCCAGCAACTCCAAGTAAGATCTATTTCCCGTAGTGGCTACTCTGATTTTGGCGTAAATCGTAAACGTGCTCAACAATTTAGAACGTTATTGGTCGAGCAACAGCTGATCCATGATACATCCACCAGCAACTGATTTGCTAACCACAATGAACATAACAAAAAGCCATGGTCACCTTAGTATTCACTATGGCAACCATGGCTTAACAATCATACTGTTATGACGATTTAATCCAGTTTTTTATCTTTACCTAACGACAACAGCCACACGCTTACCGCAGCTACAGCCACAAAACCAGACAAAATAATCATTGGCATCGCGATATAACCCAGCGTATGCCAAATTACCGATTCTAGCGTACTCATCGTTTCTCCTTAGCTTATTGCCATCCAGCTACATCTTTCATGTCAGGCAACTTGTGAGCAATCCCTTTATGGCAATCAACACAGGTTTTATCACCGGAGGCTAATGCGGTTGAATGTTGCTTAGCACTACGCGGGGCTTGCTCAGAAAAATCCATATAATTGAACTGATGACAATTACGGCATTCTTGAGAATCATTATTCTTCATTCGTTGCCATTCTCGCTCGGCAAGGTGACCACGGCGAGCATTGAATTTTTCAGGAGTATCAATCGTGCCCATCATGTGCGAGAAAATCTCTTTTGATGCCTGTACCTTACGCACAATTTTATCGGTCCAATTGTGCGGCACATGACAATCTGAACAAATAGCTCTCACGCCAGAACGGTTTGAAAAATGTATGGTTTCTTGAATTTCTTTAACGATTGGCGCATGACATCCCGCACAAAATTCTTCAGAGTTGGTTTTTTCCATCACGGTATTAAACCCGCCCCAGAATAATAACCCGCCCATAAATCCCATAAAAAGCACTAATCCAACCGCCACTTTACTGGGTGTTTTTAGTCGTAACCAAAATGTTTTTAACAACTTCATAGGTAAACCCTTTTTACTATTCAGTCACGATTAACGTAGTGCATTGACACGCTTGAAATCATTTTCAACCAAGGGTTTTGCATCCGCTTGTGGCACATGACACTGCAAGCAAAAATAACGACTTGGTGAAACATCAGATAACACTTGGCCTTGCTGTGGTGACACATAGTGAGTAACGCTGATCTTGGTCGCACCCATTTCTTTAGCGTTTTTCCAGCTATGGCACGCTAAACATTTATTGGCATTGAGCGACACTTCATAATGACGAATGCTATGAGGGATCAATGGTGGCTGATAAACATAGTCACTATCAATAAGGCCTTGATCTTTAGGGTAGTGTTTCATTGGATCCGCTGGACGTGTTGTCTCTAACTCAACCATTCCTCGTAACGACTCAACGCCGCCGATACCACCAGGGTTATCCAGTTTAGCTGCCGCTGCAATATTTGCGGCGGTTGCGGTTGCTGCTGCCGAATCACTATCATCACTATGAGCAATTCCGGTCAGCATTAGCCCTGCGACTAATGCGGCAAAAAATAATCGTTTCATGCTGTTCTCCGTTACTAGGCATATTCTAGTCACAGCGAACGACAACAATCGTTCGCTGAATTAATTGATTAGATCTTGGTGATCTTAATAGGACACTTTTTAAAATCTGTCTGTTTCGACAATGGATCCGTCGCATCCAAAATCAATTTATTAACTAAAATATTGGCATCAAAAAACGGTACAAAAACCAATCCTACTGGAGGGCGATTACGACCACGGGTTTCAACTCGACAACGCACTTCACCACGACGAGAAGCTAATAACACCTCATCGCCACGACGAAGATTACGGGCTTTTGCATCTTGAGGATTGATATAACACCACGCATCAGGCACTGCTTTATATAATTCAGGTACACGGCGGGTCATGGTGCCAGTATGCCAATGCTCTAGCACTCGCCCAGTACACAGCCACATATCATAATCTTTATCAGGCACTTCTGGTGGCGCTTCATAGGGTGCTGAAATAATAAATGCTTTTCCATCAGGCTTGCCATAGAAGTCCCAACCTGATCCTTTTTTTGCATACGGATCAGAGCCTTCTTTAAAGCGCCATTGGGTTTCTTTACCATCGACAACCGGCCAACGTAAACCACGTACTTTATGGTAGGTTTCATAAGGGGCAAGATCATGTCCATGCCCACGTCCAAATGTGGCATATTCTTCAAATAAGCCTTTTTGAACGTAACAATCTTGCGCTTGTGCATCATCATTTAATGGTTGCGCTTGCGTTAATGGATACTTATCAACTTGGCCATTGCGGAACAAAATGTCATACATGGTTTTGCCACGGTATTGCGGCATCTTATTAAGCAGCGCTTCATCCCAGACTTCTTCAACCTTAAACCGCTTGGAGAACTCCATGATCTGCCATAAATCAGATTTCGCTTCACCCGGCGCTTTAACTTGCTGATACCACACTTGAGTACGACGTTCAGCATTACCATAAGCCCCTTCTTTTTCTACCCACATTGCGGTTGGTAAAATCAAGTCAGATGCTTGCGCTGTAACGGTCGGATAAGGGTCTGAACACACGATAAAGTTATCAGGATTACGATAACCTGGTAAGCGTTCCTCATTAATATTTGGGCCCGCTTGCATGTTGTTATTACACATCACCCAATAAGCATTTAACTTACCGTCATTTAGCATTCGATCTTGCTGTACAGCGTGATACCCAGGTTTAGGTGGGATCGTGCCTTCAGGAAGCTTCCAAATGTTTTCAGCAATAGCGCGATGCTTAGGATTAGTGACCACTAAATCTGCTGGTAAACGGTGAGCAAAAGTACCCACTTCACGGGCAGTACCACACGCAGAAGGCTGGCCCGTTAATGAAAATGGGCTATTCCCTGGAGTTGATATTTTACCGGTTAATAAATGCAAGTTATAAACCAAGCTTTGCATCCACACACCACGAGTATGTTGGTTCATACCCATAGTCCACAGTGACATTACCTTGAGATTAGGATCAGCGTAATACTTCGCTAATTCAACTAACTTTTCAGGCTCAACCCCAGACATTTGGGATGCTTTTTCAAGAGTATAATCAGCCACTGACGCTTTATATTCCTCAAACGTCATCGGGAATAAATCGCCAGAGTTAGGGTTAGCCGCTTGCTTTTGTAATGGGTTATCATCACGCAGACCATAACCGATATCTGTTTGAGCACGTTTGAAATGGGTATGTTTATTCACAAAGTCCCAATTCACTGCATCATTTTCAATAATGTAATTGGCAATATAGTTAGCAATCACTAAATCAGTTTGTGGGTGGAAGATCATGCCGTTATCAGCAAGTTCAAACGAACGATGCTCATAAGTCGATAATACATTGACTTTGACATGAGGATGACTCAAACGACGATCAGTCAATCGGGTCCACAACACCGGGTGCATTTCAGCCATGTTTGAGCCCCACAGCACAAACACATCCGCATGTTCTAAATCGTCATAACACCCCATTGGTTCATCAATACCAAAAGTACGCATAAAACCGACGACTGCAGATGCCATACAATGACGGGCATTAGGATCAATGTTATTAGATCGAAAACCTGCCTTCATCATTTTAGAAGCAGCATAGCCTTCCATTACTGTCCATTGACCAGAGCCAAACATACCGACACCTGATGGACCTTGCTTTTTCAATGCCGCTTTCCACTTCTCGGCCATGACATCAAAGGCGTGATCCCATGAAACAGGCGTAAACTCGCCCTCTTTATGGTATTGGCCATCTTTCATGCGTAATAACGGGGTTTGTAAGCGATCTTTACCGTACATTATTTTCGATAAAAAATAGCCTTTAATACAGTTGAGGCCTTTATTTACCGGAGCTTGAGGATCGCCTTGAGTTGCAACCACCCGTCCATTTTTAGTACCCACTAAAACTGAACAGCCAGTGCCACAAAAACGACAAGGCGCTTTATCCCATTTAATGTTGGTTTCATCAGAACTCACAATTAAATTCGTCGCTGATGCAGGTAACGAAATACCCGCTACCGCAGCAGCAGACGCTGCAGCATTTGCTTTCACAAATGCTCTTCTTGTCATTTTCATAGCTTACCCTCAGCGTGTGTATCGTAGTGCTCAATATGGTGATAGACCAAAAAAGTGATTAACACGTGGTCTAAATTGTTAATTTTATCAATTGCATCAGTTACGTAGCCTTGGTTCTCTGTCTCAAGTACTACGATAATTTTACCTTCTTCACTTGTCGCAGGAATTTCAGTATTCGGTATAGCTAAAATTTGTTGGCTGATCGCGGCGAGATATTGTGGCTTAACGTGAACGATAAGGCTTGAGGTATGCACTTCATGTAATGTCATGTTTACTCTCTATAATGTTTAAATTTAAGGCGTTATCATTTCAATTGCAGCCACCGGACAGCCACTTATGCAGGCACCACAACCACTGCAATCAGCCGTATTTATTATCGGTTGTGCAACCTTCCCCACTTGCAATGCAAAGGTGATAGCTTGAATTTCACATTGGTCACCGCAACTGCGGCATTCAATATTATTCAGTGCAATACACGATGAATTAATGGTCGCTATATGTATCCATGGCAATTGGTGCTGTGGTTCAAATAAAGGCTCAGGACACACTTCTGCGCATTGATAACAAAAGCTGCATTCTCCTTCACCATGATTAAAGTTCACCACTGGGAAGCCACCATCGCCTTTAACAATGACGTTGGTTTGGCAAGCATCAACACAAGCATTGCAACGCTGACAATGGTCAGTAAAGGTGTTTTCATCCTTTATCCAAGGCAAACGTTGCTGTTGGGATGGCTGTTGACGAGTAAATAAACTTCGACGCGAACGATTAATCACAGCCCTCTCCTTCGTGCGTACAGTAAATAGTGACAAATCATCGCTCTCACACCATTCACTTTCTATTAATGTTCTTTTACGTTATTTTTAAATATCGTCATAACTGCGAACATACCCACAAAGGGGTAATTGCCTTCATACCTTGATCAGGATCAATAAAACATACGCAGTAATGGCTAATATTTGCTAAAAAAATCGCTTAATTCACCATTTAAAAATTAATATGATAGAAATGACACTAAAAAATAATCACCGCCACTCCATTCTATTAATAATTTTTCACATGCACAGGTCGCTAATCCACAATGCAACAACAAAAAGTCAATTCGGTTACCACTACAATTGGTCGTTCAATGGTGGCCATTCTATTTTTAGTTTCTGCCACGAGTAGCTTAGCGTTATGCATGTTAGTTTCGAGCCTTAACGATGCTGCCGCCATCAATACTGCGGGCTCGTTAAGAATGCAAAGTTATCGATTAGCATTTGATATTGAAACCCAATCACCGCGACTTAACCTTCATACTCTTGAGTTTGAACAATCCTTAACATCACCCACCATGCAAGCATTGCATCATTGGTATGTGCCGCAGAAAATACAGGATCATTACACTGAATTACTTCTTACTTGGCAGGCGGTGCGCTCACAGTTAGATCAAATGGATAAAAATGGATATTTAACTCAAGTCGCGCCGTTTGTTGAGCGGATTGATCAGTTTGTGTTTGAATTGCAACAATCATCCGAAAATAAATTGTATCTATTGGCATTAATTAGTGCGGTGGGGTTATTGCTGATTTTAATGGTGGTGTTATTTACGATTCAGTTCACACAGCGAAAAATAGTAGTGCCGCTCAATCAATTAATGGCGGGATGTAAACAGATTAAACAGCATCAGTTTGCCTTAACGATTAATAATAAAAGTGACAATGAGCTCGGTATTCTTGCGCGTACATTTACGCAAATGGCGGTGGATCTAGATAACTTTTATTCAGATCTAGAACAGAGTGTTAGTGAAAAAACCCATCGGCTACGCCATGCGAATGAATCACTAAAAGTACTCTACAATTGCTCACAACAGTTATCCGTTAGTCGTTTAACACATCAACATTTTCAGCATATGCTAGAAACATTAATTGCCATTGATGGTTTAACGGCAGCCAAACTGATTATTGAAGAATCCAATGGCACCACCACAAAAATCACAGTGGGTGAGTACCAGTCAACAGCTTGGCATCAGCAGCCATTACTGATTGATGGCGAAATGATGGGTCAGTTATGGTGGCAATACCAATTACCCTGCCCTGATCTGGCTTTGATCGAAAATATCGCCAATATTTTAAGTCGCGGTATTTATTACAATCGCACCCAAAAACAAACCGAACAATTACTGTTAATGGAAGAGCGTGCCACTATTGCTCGAGAACTGCATGATTCACTGGCACAATCATTATCGTATTTAAAAATCCAATTAACGATATTAAAACGGCAACTCAATACCAATACCAATACCAATGATAACCAGCAACAAACAGTACAAGTCATTGATGAAGAACTCTCTAATGCCTATACCCAATTACGAGAATTATTAAGCACATTTAGATTAACCATTAAAGAGGCTAATTTTAGTGAGGCACTCAATCAATTATTGACGTCATTACAAGATCAAACCTCGGCACAATTTCAGGTTGATAACCAATTACCCTCAATGGCATTGATTGCCCATAATCAAGTCCATTTACTACAAATTATTCGTGAAGCGGTATTAAATGCCATCAAGCATGCCGATGCCAGCCACATTAAAATAGCTTGTCACCAACAACAAAACGTCATTAATGTTGAAATTGCTGATGATGGAATTGGGTTTGATCCTTCAAATTCAAAACTCAATCACTATGGCTTAAATATTATGCAAGAACGAGCCTCTCGCTTAAAAGGGGAATTAATCATTCATTCTCAAATCGGCCTTGGCTGCCAAGTTAAGTTGCAATTCGCATTATCAGAAGGATAAAAAGATGACACCTTGGAAAGTAATGATCGTTGACGATCATCCTTTAATGCGCAGAGGCATTGGCCAGTTACTGAGTTTTGATACTGCATTTGATGTGGTTAGTGAAGCAAGTAATGGTAATGAAGCGATTGCACTTGCTCACAAAAAACCCGTAGACCTAATTTTATTAGATCTCAACATGAAGGGAATGTCAGGTTTAGACACTCTAATAATGCTACGTAATGAAGCCATTGATGCTTGTATTGTTATTCTGACAGTTTCAGATAATCATGCCGATATTAAAACGCTTATTGATGCAGGGGCTGATGGCTATTTACTTAAAGATACAGAGCCAGATGAACTCGTGGCATTATTAAAAAATGCCTTAACTGGCGGTAAAGCATACAGTGATGTAGTAACGGATTTTTTAAGTAATAACGGTACGAATGATACGATTTTTTCGAGCCTGACAGACAGAGAAAAGCAGATATTACAAGAAGTTGCTAAAGGTTACAGTAATAGAGTTATTGCTGAATCATTATTTATTTCAGAATCAACGGTCAAAGTGCATATGAAAAGTTTATTGCGTAAGCTACAAGTAAAATCACGCACTGCAGCAACGGTACTTTATTTACAAACGTTAGGTTATTAATATGACGTTACTAATAGTCGATGACTAACGCCATAAAAAACCGCAGTGCGACCGATCTATTTCTAGTTAAAAACACACTGCGGTCAGTATTACTCTTGCGCTGGCTTACAACGCTAAAGAAGCCATTAAATCCTGCTCTCGTGACTCGACCCATTGCAGATCAAAAGGTCCCCAATCACTTAATTTATAATAGCCATCATTATGACGGCGTCCATCTTGAATAAAGGTCAATTCAATCCCTAACCCTGGTAGGGCTTTTAATACATCTTGAATTGTCCGTCGCGGCCAACCTGTTTGCTCAATTAAACGAGGAACATTAGGGCGTTCTGTATGTTCAACAAGTAACGCCAGATAAAGTCTACGGGCAAAAACTGGATTCAGTTCCATTGGGGCCTCCATAATATACTGTGTCTATTATTGCCAGTTCTTAAACAAGGATGTTGCGTTTGATCAACGAGACATTCGGTTTAATCGTTATTAATACGTATAAAAGCGAGTTTGACCTCATTTTTATGATAATCATCATTATTATTACTTACGCTAAATAACTACCAATAAAGGGCAATGGTTGCGATAACCCAATAATCTCGCTATAAAAGACCACTACTTATTATAAAAAAAGCCGGCCTAAATATGACTACAATTGCTTACGGTATAAAAAATTGCGACACCATCAAAAAAATGAAGCAATGGTTCGCCACTGAAAATATTGCGTATCAATTTCATGATTACCGCACCGATGGTATTAATCTGACGTTACTTGAAACCTTTGAAGCAGCATTAGGTTGGGAGGCGATGGTCAATAAACGCGGCACAACTTTCCGCCAATTAACTGCAGAACAAAAAGCCGACTTAAACCGTGAAACAGCATTGCAATTAATGTTGGAACAACCAGCAATGATTAAACGCCCATTATTGCAACACAATGATCATTACGCCTTAGGTTTTAAGCCTGATCAATACCACGCTATTTTTCTTACTAAATAACAAGGATACAAGGATGTCTGACAGTCCCGTTATTACACTAGCAAAAGACTTAATGAGCCGCACTTCAGTGACCCCTGAAGATGCTGGCTGCCAAACCGTAATGATCGAGCGCTTACAAGCGTTAGGGTTCGTTATTGAAACAATGGTATATGAAGATACCACCAATTTATGGGCGCGCCGTGGTACACAAGCACCACTGTTTGTGTTTGCAGGCCATACTGATGTTGTGCCTTCTGGCCCTGTAGAACAATGGCATACCCCTCCTTTTGAACCGACCATTATTGATGGCTACCTGCATGGACGAGGGGCTGCTGATATGAAAGGTTCACTGGCGTGTATGGTGGTGGCGATTGAGCGTTTTATCGCACAAAATCCCAATCATAACGGTTCGATTGCACTATTAATTACTTCTGATGAAGAAGGTCCTTTCATTAATGGTACCACTCGCGTTATTGATACACTTGAAGCGCGTAATGAAAAAATAGACATGTGTATTGTCGGTGAGCCATCAAGCACCCATGCTGTGGGTGACATTGTTAAAAATGGTCGTCGTGGTTCAATTACTGGCGATCTGATCGTCAAAGGTATTCAAGGTCATGTTGCTTACCCGCATTTAGCCAATAACCCGATCCATAAAGCACTGCCTGCTCTGGCTGAGTTAGCAGCAACGCATTGGGATAATGGGAATGACTTTTTTCCACCGACGAGTTTTCAAATTCCTAATGTCGCCGCAGGGACTGGCGCATCAAATGTCATTCCCGGTCAATTTGAGGTGCAGTTTAATTTCCGTTTTAGCACAGAATTAACCGACGCCGATATTAAACGTCGCGTTCATTCGATACTGGATGCGCATGGCTTAGACTATGATTTAACATGGACGTTAAGCGGTCATCCGTTTTTAACAGGCAGTGGTACGTTAGTTGATGCAGTGGTGGCTGCGATCACTGAAATAAACCATACACCACCACAATTACTCACTACAGGTGGTACGTCTGATGGGCGTTTTATCGCACGCACAGGCGCACAAGTGGTTGAACTAGGACCGGTCAATGCGACGATCCACAAAGTGAATGAATGCGTGAAAGTCACTGATCTTGAAAAACTGACTGACATGTATCAGCGTATTCTGAGTAATATCTTATAATCACGCTCGCATTTTTTATCCGCAGAATAGCTGTTCAAGTAACCCCATTGAACAGCTAATAATGCGATAGTTGGTAGATAATTATGCATTGTTGTGATGACTAACTCATCGCAGCTAACGCATATTATTGATACTCTATTATTATGGTTTAGGCTCATAATCAATCACACTTATTGCATCTAGTGTGTTGAGATAATGATTATCGTTGTGAGGTGAATATGGAATGGCTTTTTAACCCTTGGGTTATCTGTGTAATTATAGTTGCAGTGGTTGCCAGTAATATATTAGCGTTAAAATATACCGCTTACATGCGTACAGGACTCAAAAAAAGACGCCAGCAACAGCCACCACGTGATGAGTCTCTACCATCAAAAAGCGCTGACAATAACCATACGCTAGATAAAAATAACTCGCAGGATAAAAATGACTGATATCAAAACACTAGACAGTCGTATTGTGTATCAAAATAAATGGATGACAGTACGCGAAGATAAAATCCAGCGTCAAAGTGGTGCCGAAGGTATTTATGGGGTAGTAGAAAAACCTGATTGTGCCGCTATTTTAGCCATTGATAATGGCTATATTCATTTGGTACAACAATTTCGCTATAGCATTCAACAACGATGCTGGGAAATTCCACAAGGGGCTTGGGAGGCAAATCCTGATGCCGATCACCTTGATCTTGCCAAAGGCGAATTGCAAGAAGAAACGGGATTAGTCGCAGATGAAATGACCTATTTAGGTAACCAATTTATTGCTTATGGTTTTTTAAACCAAACTTGCCATATCTATTTAGCGACCCAATTACATACTGCGCCTGAGCAACACCGAGATGTTGAAGAAGAAGATTTGATCAGCCAATCTTTTGCTATTGCCGACTTTGAAGCAATGATCATCAATGGCGAATTAAAAGACTGCGTTACGATTGCCGCGTATGGGCTTGCAAAACTTAAACAAGTGATCTAAGTGATTAAACGTTAATCTACGCCAATCAAAAATCAATAAAAAAACAATAAAAAAGCTGCCATTTTAGCGGCAGCTTTTTTGATATTTATTAGCTTCTGATATTCATTACGGACGGCTTAGGTAATCAGCAATACCGACCCACTTATAACTGGTCAATTCTTCTAAGCCCATAGGGCCGCGAGCATGCAGTTTTTGCGTTGAAACCGCCACTTCTGCACCTAAACCAAATTGCGCACCATCAGTAAAACGAGTTGATGCGTTAACGTATACCGCTGCTGAGCCTGCTGCATTCACAAACCGCTCTGCTGCTTGCAAATTATTGGTTAAGATCGAATCTGAATGGCTAGCATTATGTTTACGCATATGGAAAATAGCTTCATCGACGTTCGCAACCACTTTCACGCCTAAAGTATAACTTAGCCATTCGGTATCAAAATCACCCGCTTCCGCTTTACGTAACAGGCTTGCTTTACCTTCAAGTAAATTAAACGCAGCATCATCAGCCACTAATGTCACTTGAGCTTTATTCATACATTCAACTAAACGTGATAAGAATGTCGCAGCAATTTGCTCGTTAACCAGCAATGTATCCAATGAATTACATGCAGAAGGACGTTGCACTTTCGCGTTTTCAACCACATCTAACGAGCGTGATAAATCCGCACTTTCATCAACATACATATGGCTAATACCAAAGCCACCAATGATCACTGGAATAGTGCTATTTTCTTTACACATCTTATGTAAGCCAGCGCCACCACGAGGGATAATCATATCAACGTATTGATCTAACTTTAATAACTGCGATACGTATTCACGATCAGGTTGTTCAATATATTGCACTGATGCCGCAGGTAAACCCGCTTTAGCCAATGCCGCTTGAATCACTTTAACTAATGCCATATTGGAATGGAAAGTCTCACGACCACCACGTAAAATACTCGCGTTACCTGTTTTAAGACAGAGTGCTGCAATATCAATGGTTACATTAGGACGCGCTTCATAAATCACACCAACAACACCTAATGGCACTCGACGACGACTTAAACGCATGCCATTTTCAAGTACACGGCTATCGAGTTCAGCACCAACGGGATCATTTAAATTAATCACATTACGGACATCATTGGCAATCGCACTGATGCGATCATCATTGAGTAATAAACGATCAATTAACGCATCTGACATACCACTTGCAATAGCCGCATCAATGTCTTGTTTATTTGCCGCAAGAATCGTCGCTTGATTCGCTTCTAATTCATCCGCAATAATCGCCAATGCAGTATTTTTTACTGCCGTTGCTGTGGTAGCTAATTCAAACGCAGCCTGCTGCGCTGCTTGTCCCATTATTTCAAGATTCACAATAATTCCTTACTTAAATTCGAATCGACTGATGAGTTAACGATGTGACTTACCACAGCTATTAAATAACAACCATATCATCACGGTGAATCGCGGCATGACCATATTCATAACCTAAAATATGATGAATATCATGACTATGCTTACCCGAAATTTTAACCATATCATCACTTGAATAACGGCTAATACCACGTGCTAGTAATACATTTTTGTCATCAAAGATTCGCACAACTTCGCCACGTTCAAATGTGCCTTTAACCTGTGTGATACCCTTAGCAAGTAAGCTACTGCCTTTTTGTTGTACCGCAATAGCTGCACCATTATCAATCACAATATCGCCTGCTGGCGGAGGACCGGCAAGGATCCATTGTTTACGACCTTCAAGCGGTGATTCTAATGGAAGAAAACGTGTACCCACTGCTTTACCTGCCGCAAGATCAACAATCACATCAACTCGACGTCCAGCTGCGATAATCACTTCAATGCCAGCACGACAAGCCACTTCAGCGGCCTGTAGCTTGGTAGCCATACCACCCGTACCTAAACCGCCAACGGTACCGCCAGCTAATTTACGTAATTTATCATCAATGGTATGCACTTCATGGATCAATTCAGCATCAGGGTTACTACGTGGATCTGCTGTAAATAAGCCAGCTTGATCAGTCATTAATAATAGTTTGTCAGCACCGCCTAAAATACCCACTAGCGCAGATAGATTATCATTATCACCGACTTTAATTTCTGTGGTTGCTACGGCATCGTTTTCATTTACAACCGGAACAATACCATTATCTAATAATGCCACTAACATATCGCGCGCGTTTAAATAACGCTCACGATCGTTTAAATCAGCGCGGGTTAATAGCATTTGACCAATGTTGATCCCATAAATGCCAAACAAGGTTTCCCACTCTTGAATTAAGCGTCCTTGTCCAACAGCAGCAAGTAGTTGCTTACTCGCCATGGTTTTGGGTAGTTCGGGGTAACCTAAATGCTCACGACCAGCAGCAATTGCGCCAGAAGTAACAATAATAATTTTATGCCCTTGACTACGTAACATAGCGCATTGACGCACTAACTCAACCATATGGGCACGATCAAGTTTTAGTGTGCCACCTGTTAGTACGCTAGTACCTAGTTTGACAACAATTGTATGGGTTGCTGCACCAGCGGCAACGTCTTGCTTTTGAGCATTAGATTTTTTTGAATCAGCCATGAGATCAAACAATAGATTGAAATAATAAATGTCCTTTGTTGTATCAATCCCTACCGGAAAGCACAAGAAAAAAACAATGACAAAATCAATATTAACGGGCTTTAGCGGGTTGTTGAGGCATAAACACTCAAAATTAATAATCACACCACCACATAGCGACAATATTACGACTTATTTATTGTAATTCAATAAAATCACAATCCAATGTCGCTAGTGGTAATGACATCTATTTTTAGGCAAAAATTGTTTTATTTCGCTAATAATTCAGCAAGTGGTGTTTGCGTTAAGGTTGCTGCTGGTACTAATGTTAACTCACACTCATCCACAATAAAGGGGGTCAGTTTAGGGTAGAAATCAACCAAGGTTTTTAATACCGCGTCACGATGTTTAGCGGGTAACTTACCATTAGCCCACTCACCTGCTGCGTTAAAACGACCAAAATCATATTCATATTCATAGCCCGTTTCTGTGGCTGTCATTACCAACCACCAACCCCAAAATTCACGCAGTTCAGGGTCTTTTTCAGCATTAACACAACTGGCTAAACAATCAAAAAAGAACCGTTGTGGCTGTGATTTTTTTTCACGAAGATAAGGACCAATTGCGGTCAGTTTAGACATTAAACGTCCATGTGGTGGAAAGCTTGTTGCTATTGTCATTGTATTCTCCATCCATAGTCAGCAGTATTTGATACACGAGTAAGACTTACTATCCTTTTATTACCCATAGCGTCATAAATACGCTTAGCATAATTTATTATAGTATGGATACAATTTAACAAAATAACAAACCATAGTCGCTAATTTTGCTAACAATATCATGACAATATATTACTTATAAAAAAACGGAATCGCACCATAATGCAATTCCGTTATTATAAATATTATCTGTTAGCGTGATAGCTACTGCATTTTATCATCTAACCAGTTAACCACTTCAGTCATCACTCGATGATAACCATCATAAATGGGTTTTTCAGGTAACGTAATCGCTTTACCGCCATAACTTGATAATGCGATAAGTTGATTATCCATTTCTGGGCAAATCGGATCATTTTTCAAACTAATACCTAACATCGGAATATCAACTCGACGACGACCTAAAATACCTTGATTTTTTAATGACCATGCAGGCAGATGAGATTTAATGCTGGCTTCTGCTTGGCCATTCTTCCCCATTCGAGAAGCTAGAACATCTAAATACATCCGTGGCATTTTATCTAATAACTTGGGTTGAGTAAGAAAGCTATTAATTGCACCACCAATACTGACACAAGTTTTTAAACGTGTCGGCTCCATAAAGCCCAGACGGATCGCAGCATTACCGCCCATACGTAATCCCACCATCGCGACATTACGGTTATCAACCCAAGGTACATCACGGATCTGTTGTAATAACGCTTGATGTAAACGGCTGGTATCTTCGGTTAAATTCCAGCGGTCACTATGACCAACAGATGGCATGTCGAGCGTTACCATCGCATACCCTGCTGGGCCTAAATAATCTTTATATAATCGCCACAAATCACTTTGTAATGTCGCTAAACCACCACTGACAATAACCGTTGGCAATAACTTATCGGTGCGTGGTAAATGAATGAATGCCTCAAAGGTCTTATTTTCATATTTAACATCAATTTTACGCATATCATGCGGTCGAAGCTCAATCGCTTCACGGTAACTTTGATTGGCTTGTAATTCCGCTTGATCAGCCAGTTGATCGCCTTTTATATAAGGATATGCGGCAATACTGTAGTGAGTACTCGCTTTGAACAATAATTCTGATGCTGCTAGCTTATCGCCATTGATGACAGCCGTACGCGCTAATTGCTGATAACTAGATGCAACTTGTGACCATTCATAAGTCCAATTACCAGAACGGTAACCAATAACCGTATCTAACAAATGCTCACTCGTACGTGGTGCAGTTGAAGCTGCTATCCGTGCCAATACCGCTTCTTGCTCAATAGGATCAACACCTTGCCATATCCATTGTGGGCGTCGCAAAACACGATACCATCCCAGCTGACTTTCACCATCAAATGCATTGTTTACATCACCACTACGGACATGCGCAATTTTAACAATATTCGATGTCTCTTTGCTGGTTTGACGTGGTGCAAATAACTTCTCTGATAAATTTTGTTTTGATGGTTCAGACACGGTATCCTCCAGCGTATATATCACTTCACTTAATAGACTTAGATAATATACCTAAACCGCAGCCAATAAATAAAATCCATAAAAAAAGACGCCAACAAGGTGGCATCTTCAATAAAACTTAGTTTCCAAAGCCGATCATCAACATCAAATCACAACGTCAATTAATTAGCCTCAGACAACATAATTATTTTTTAGCAATCGGATCAACGTAAGTAACCGCCATATCCCAAGGTTGTTCAATCCAAGTGTCTTGTGGAATGCTGACAACAAAATCATCCACTAAATGTTGACCCGCAGGCTTTGCACATACTGTCACAAATTTAGCGCGTGGGTACATTTCACGGATTTTTTCTGCAGTACCGCCAGTATCAACCAAATCATCAACCACGATAAAGCCTTCACCATCGCCATCAGCTTTTTTGATCACTTTCATATCACGTTGATGATCATGATCGTAGCTTGCAATACATACGGTATCAACATGACGAATACCTAATTCACGCGCCAAAATAGCCGCAGGCACTAAACCGCCACGGCTAACTGCAATAATACCTGTCCACTGTTCAGCCGGTAGCAATTTCTCTGCTAGCTGGCGTGTGTACATCTGCATGTTATCCCAAGTGATGACGAATTTATTACTCATAGTAAAACAACCTCTGAAACAGCGATTCGAAAACCGCATAAATTTATGTAAGCGTGAATAATATTACGCTTATAAGAAAATAATCTTCGCAAGGAATAACGCTGAAATAACCCAAACACTGATATTTACTTCACGTCCCTTACCACTTAATGCTTTAACTACCGCAAAAGTAATGAAACCAAGACCAATACCTTCTGCAATCGAGTACGTTAAAGGCATCAGCAAACACACAACCACGACAGGCGCTGCTTCTGTCAAATCTCGCCAATCAATAGACACCAAACCTGACATCATCAAAATGGCAACATAAAATAGCGCACCAGCAGTAGCGTACACCGGAACCATACCAGCCAATGGTGCAAAAAATAACGCTAATAAGAATAACACGCCAACCGTAACGGCAGTTAGACCTGTACGACCGCCAACTGCGACACCCGACACACTCTCAACAAAAGATGTGGTATTTGAGGTACCCAGCAATGCACCAATTGAAGTCGCTGTACTATCTGCTAATAGTGCGCGGTTTAAACGCGGTAATTTACCGTCTTCACCAATCAAGTTTGCTTTGGTCGCAACACCGACTAATGTGCCCGCGGTATCAAATAAATCGACAAACAAAAACGCAAACACAATTGAAATAAGACCAACTTCCATCGCACCAGAAAAATCAAGTTGCATAAAAGTCGGGGCAATACTTGGAGGCATAGACATAATGCCGTTGTAATCAACTTCTCCGGCAATAATACTGATCGTCGTTACAATTAAAATCGCAATTAACACCGCCGCTTTAAAGCCACGCTGTACTAAACCAATCGTTAAAAAGAAACCTAACGCCGCCATAATTGCAGAGAAGCTAGTTAAATCACCGGCCGTCACTAATGTTGCAGGGCTTGCAACGACAATGCCTGATGTTTGCAGAGCAATAAATGCTAAAAACAAACCAATACCGGCTGAAATACCGATACGTAATGAATGCGGAATGGCGTTGATGATCCACTCACGTACTCGCATGACGCTAAGTGCAATAAAACATAAACCCGATAAGAACACCGCGGCTAATGCTACTTGCCATGTATGCCCCATGCCTAACACAACGGTATAGGTAAAAAATGCGTTAAGTCCCATGCCTGGCGCTTGTGCCACTGGATAATTAGCATAAAAACCCATTACAAAGCAGCCAATCATTGCTGCTAAACAAGTTGCAACAAACACTGCACCTTGGTCCATTCCTGTGCTGGCTAGCATAGTGGGGTTTACAAAAATAATATAAGCCATTGTCAGAAAAGTAGTTACACCAGCTATAATTTCAGTGCGTACTGTTGTGCCATGTTCTTTGAGTTTAAATAACTTTTCTAGCATGTTTCTCGGTTCCTTAGAGAGACGCAATAAAGTAACAAACAAAGTTAAGAAATAGAAAACGATTGCGCAATCCATTTCGGCGCTGATTATAATCATGCGATAACGCAATTTCCAGATTTTATCGTTGAAAAGCGTAAAACAATAACTATCTGTCTTTACACAACCGAAGCAATGTCCATTTAAAGTATATTTATCAGTAAATTAGAAACAAAGCCGTCATGGCTGTTTTTTGAGCATTTTGTTTTTAAACCACTAAATAAGAGTTAACAAAGACCGATAACCAGAACAAAAATGAGGATATAACCTAAAAAACAGCTAAAAAAAACGCCACTTCAAATAAGAAGTGGCGGCAGAATGTTGCAGATAACAGAATAACGTTATCGATATATTCTTAAATTAAGGGAATGAACAAACTTATATTTTGTCTCGTTGAAGAACAACCAAACAATGAAAACGGGTTAGTAACGGTATGGAGACGGGTAATGGAAATTGCTGGTATATACCGCACGGTTATTCCAAAAATGTGTCATTGAAGAAAAAATTTTCATTTAAATCACCTTAATCATAAGTACACCAACATATAACTGTTGGCGGGTTGCCATCATGGCCCACTTATTCTCGGTTCCTTGGAGGCGATATCTCGGGTTCATCCTGAACATGTCGTGTTAATTATCGTGCCAATCATTATGGCTTGTCTAAACTATAGCCAAAATGAAATAAAATTACAATATTTATTTTAACTAGATCACACTTTTTGGATCAATCACTTGAAACATCATCTTTGTGGTAACTTTATTACATCACCGTTTAGTTCTGTTTCGATTTAACGCCTTTTTGATTACAAAATATGCATAACCATACTGCAAACTGAGGATGACGCTATCATTGACACTATAACTACAGAAATCAGTGGTCTAAGATTTTATTATTTGCGCTATCTCCCCTAAAGCCAGAGTGATATGCTAAAACCAAAGCGATACACATACTCGCTACCTTATTTTGTCATTTTACGGCTAAAACCCTACAAAATGACACTAGCCCAATCTCGTATATAAAAAGGAAGGCTACCGTGTCTGAAATTACTCAACTATCACCAACAGCTGTTTGGCATTTCTTTGATCAGATTTGTTCTATCCCGCACCCATCTAAATATGAAGAGCAACTGGCACAATATATTGTGTCATTTGCGCAAGCTGAAGGGCTAGATGTTCGCCGTGATAATACTGGCAACGTAATTATCAAAAAGCCAGCAACCGCTGGTATGGAAAACCGTAAAGGTGTTGTACTTCAAGCACACATTGATATGGTGCCACAAAAAAATGAAGACACAGTACACGACTTTACCCAAGATCCAATTCTGCCATTTATTGATGGTGAATGGGTAACAGCAACAGGGACAACATTAGGTGCTGATAACGGCATGGGCATGGCGACTTGTCTAGCTATTCTAGCGGCTAAAGACATCGAACATGGTCCATTAGAAGTCTTATTGACCATCGATGAAGAAACAGGCATGACAGGCGCTTTTGGCTTAGAAGCGGGTTGGCTTGAGGGTGATATTCTATTGAATACTGACTCTGAGCAAGAAGGCGAAGTTTACATGGGTTGCGCAGGCGGTGTCGATGTTGCGTTGACCATTGATATTCAACGCGAAGCTATTCCGGCGGAACATCAACCAATTAAATTAGTCGTTAAAGGCCTAAAAGGCGGTCACTCAGGCTGTGATATTCACACAGGTCGTGGCAACGCAAATAAAATAATGGCGCGTTTCTTAGTGGGTCATGCTAATGAGCTTGATTTACGCATCAACAATTTCACCGGTGGTAGCTTACGTAATGCCCTGCCACGTGAAGCAAGCGTTGTTGCAACATTACCGGCAGCAAACATCGACAAACTTAATGCATTATTTGCTGAATACCAACAAATCGTGAGTGCTGAATTAGGCCATGTTGAAACAGACATTACCTTATTTACTGAAGCATGTGCACAGCCTAACGATGTAATGGTACTAACCGATCAAACACGTTTAATGCATACGTTAAATGTTTGTCCTAACGGTGTTATTCGCATGAGCGATGACATTGAAGGCGTAGTAGAAACATCATTAAACATGGGTGTAATCACTACCGAAACAAACACAGTAACGATCCTATGTCTGATTCGTTCATTGATCGATTCTGGTCGTAGCTACGTTGAAGGTATGCTGCAATCATTAGCGACAATTACTGGCGCACAGTGTGTTTCATCGGGTGCATACCCAGGTTGGAAACCTGATGCTGATTCTGAAATCATGCAAGTATTCCGTGATACCTACCAGCAGATGTATGGTAATAAACCTAACATCATGGTGATCCACGCAGGTCTTGAGTGCGGTCTATTTAAAGAACCGTACCCAGAAATGGACATGTTATCATTTGGTCCTACAATCAAATTCCCACACTCTCCTGATGAGAAAGTGAAAATTGATACGGTACAAATGTTCTGGGATCAAATGTTAGCGATTCTAAAAAATATTCCTGTTAAAAAATAACGCGAATAGTTCATTTGAAAACCAGATCAAAAACGGGCCTTGCGCCCGTTTTTATTATTCAGCATTCTGGTGATCGCAAACACAATCAAAAACTAAATGATAATTGCTGGGCTTTTAATCCTTGTTCTAACCCGACACTTAATCCAATCAGACGAATCTCTCGACCTTGTTGACGCGTCAATGCTTCTTTTAAGAGTGTCACAAATTGTTGTTTATCCAGTTTAGGGCAACTATGTTCTACTGTCGTTTGCTGAAAATCGGCAAATTTTACTTTCACCCCTTGTTTAGCAATATTCAATTGGGGCCGTACTTTTCGCAATCGCTGTTCAAGTTCTAAATGTAAGTGCTCAATCACCTGCCAACACTCATCATAACTACTAATATTTTTATTAAACGTCCGCTCAACCCCAACCGATTTCCGCTGACGTTCAACAATTACTTCTCGCTCATCGATACCATGAGCACGCAACCATAATGATTGTCCAAACTTGCCAAACTGCTGTAACAACTGCTGTTGCGCATAATTTTGCACATCTCGACCAACATATAATCCTTGCTGATGCAGTTTTTGAATAGTCACTTTGCCCACGCCTGGAATTTTCTCCAGTTTAAGCTCAGCAACAAAATCATCCACTTGTTCGGGGGTTACTACATATTGACCATTGGGCTTATTAAGATCCGAAGCCACTTTAGCGATAAACTTAACCGGTGCAACCCCAGCAGAGGCCGTAAGTTGCAACTCTTGTTCGATCGTTTGACGAATATGTTGTGCTATTAATGTTGCAGAGCCATGGAGAATTTCACACTCTGTGACATCTAAATAAGCTTCATCCAATGACAGCGGCTCAATTTTATCGGTATAACGGGCAAAGATAGCGCGTATTTGCTGGGAAACTTGGCGATAAACCTCCATTCGACCACGAACCAAGGTTAAATGTGGGCACAGTTTCATCGCTTGTGCGGTTGGCATTGCTGAATGTACACCGTATTGACGTGCTAGATAGTTACAGGTACTGACCACACCACGTTGCTCAGATCGTCCACCAATAGCAATCGGTATATCGCGTAAAGTGGGATCATCACGCATTTCTACGGCGGCATAAAAGCAATCCATATCAACATGGATAATTTTACGTTGGATAGGCAATGGATTGGTCACAGTAAATACTCATTAATGAACACAGCAAATAACTGTTTTTATATACAGCTATTATACGTCAATTTACTGAATCGGTGCCAATATCGCAATGATCTATTTTTCAAAATAGGGACAATTGATAATATGAGATGAGGTATATCAGTGCACTTCTTTATCGGCTTTGATTTCACTTAAATTACACCCATAAAAAAACCTAGGCATGACAATTTCTTTGTCGTACCTAGGTTTCAGAGTAAGTAAGAACTTACATAATGTAATTAAAACCAATTATATAATCTGATTTTTCTTCCATTCAGCTTGACGTTCTGCACGTGCTTCACGCTTTTTACGGGCATCACATGGTTCAGGACAATCACATTCTTTCACGATCCCAATCCCATCTAATCCGCCACAACTGCCACTCACTGATTTACGTTGGAAAATATACCCTACTGCCATTGCCAAAATAACCAGTAGAAAAACACCAAATGTTACTAAATAAATTGCCATGGATGCCTCTATTATTTTTTATCTACGTATTGCTCAAAGGTGTTTGATTTGTATTCAACAAAACCATCTTTGGTTTTTACAATCAACATCACTGGAATATTTTCTTGGTTTGCTAATGCAATTGATTCATCCTCACCCATTACAGAGAATGTGGTCGCGTAAGCATCGGCAGTCATACATGATGGCGCAATAACCGTTACCGACACCACATGATTCTCAATAGGACGACCGGTTTTAGGATTAATCAAATGCGAATAACGCACGCCGTTTTCATCAAAGTAATTACGGTAATCACCTGAGGTTGCAATCGCCATATCACCCGCTTGCAGAATTTCTTGTACAGCACGTTCATTCTCAACCGGTTTTTCTACCGCAATCCGCCATAAGATATCGGCTTTATTTTTACCTTGTAAGCGTAATTCACCGCCGATATCGACCATGAAATTTTTAACATGCAAATCATCTTTTAGATAGTCGGCTACAACATCTACCCCATAGCCTTTCGCAATTGAAGATAAATCCACATATAGCTTAGCTTCATCTTTGACTAATTTATTACCCGCTAACACTTGCAGATGTTGATAACCCACTTCTGAAAGACGAGTAGCAACCTCTTTATCGGTTGGAATCGATTCAGGGCGCGCTTCAGGGCCAAAACTCCATAAATTAACCACCGGGCCGACGGTTACATCATAAGCCCCATTACTGACGTTAGAAATTCGCAGAGCTTCAGTGATCACTTTAGCCGTTGCTGCTGAGACTGGAAAAGGCTTATTGGCTGGGGCTTGATTAAATAAACTCAATTCTGAATTTGGACGGTAAGTCGACATTTGATCGTTAACCAACTCTAAGCGACGATCAATCTCTTGTTGAATCACTTTCGCGGTTGGTAAACCGTCTTGATCAATTATTTTAATTGAATAATAGGTTCCCATCGTCGAGCCATTAATAGTGATTTGCTGACGTTGTTCACCACAGCCAGCAAGCGCTAACAATGCTGTAACGACAACTACAGCCCGAATAAGGAACATTTTCATTCAACTACTCCAATGAAATAAAGGTAATTTTTACTCTAGTGACCATCATTAGCTATTATTTATAGATAATAACCACAATAAAAATAACATTACTATTCATTAATAATGAAAAAGGCTGACCCTAAGAGGCCAGCCTTTTTTCAAGGCGAAGGGCTAGTAATTAGCCACCGAAATCATCCAATAGAATGTTTTCATCTTCAACACCAAGATCTTTCAGCATGCTGATAACAGCTGCGTTCATCATTGGTGGACCACACATGTAGTACTCACAATCTTCAGGTGCTTCATGATCACGTAAGTAGTTTTCATAAAGAACGTTGTGAATAAAGCCAGTGTAGCCATCCCAGTTATCTTCAGGCTGTGGATCAGACAACGCACAATGCCATACAAAATTAGGATTTTCAGCTGCTAGTGAGTCAAAATCTTCTTCATAGAACATTTCACGCTTAGAACGCGCACCGTACCAGTAAGACATCTTGCGCTTAGAGTGCAGACGCTTAAGTTGATCGAAGATATGAGAACGCATTGGCGCCATACCTGCACCACCACCTACGAATACCATTTCATTGTCAGTGTCTTTAGCGAAGAACTCACCAAAAGGACCCGAAATAGTACACTTATCGCCTTCTTTAAGCGACCAGATGAATGATGACATTTGACCAGGCGTTACATCAGGATTATTCGGCGGCGGCGTAGCGATACGCACGTTTAGCATAATAATACCGAACTCTTCTGGGTAGTTAGCCATTGAGTAAGCACGGATGATATCTTCATCAACCTTAGACTCGTAGCGGAACAAGTTAAACTTATCCCAGTCGCCACGGTACTCTTCTGGTACATCAAAGTCAGAGTATTTAATGTGGTGAGCAGGTGCTTCAATCTGGATGTAACCACCAGCACGGAAAGGTACTGTTTCGCCATCTGGAATTTGAAGCTTAAGCTCTTTGATGAAGGTTGCTTTGTTATCGTTAGAGATAACTGAACATTCCCACTTCTTCACACCAAAAATTTCTTCAGGAAGCTCGATGTCCATGTCAGATTTAACGTTAACCTGACACGCTAGACGTTCGCCTTCACGTGCTTCACCTTTAGAAATGTGATCAAGTTCTGTTGGTAGAATATCACCACCGCCAGATTTGATTTTTACACGACACTGACCACAAGAACCACCGCCACCACATGCTGAAGATACAAAAATACCGTTAGCAGAAAGTGCTGTCAGTAATTTACCGCCCGCACCTGTAGTGATCGCTTTTTCTGGATCGCCGTTTACTGAAATAGTAATGTCACCTGATGGTACTAGCTTAGATTTAGCGAATAAAATCACTAAAACTAGAGCCAGGATAATCAAGGTAAACATGCCTACGCCAAGAATAATATCCATTGACTATTCCTTCCTTATCCTGATTACAGCTGTACGCCAGAGAACGACATAAAGCCTAGCGCCATAAGACCCACAGTGATAAAGGTAATACCTAAACCACGTAGACCCGCAGGTACATCTGAGTATTTCATCTTCTCACGGATACCCGCAAGCGCAACAATTGCCAACATCCAACCAACACCAGAGCCGAAGCCGTAGACGATTGATTCTGTGAAGTTGTAATCGCGCTGCACCATGAAAGATACACCACCGAAGATTGCACAGTTAACTGTGATCAACGGTAAGAAAATACCTAGTGCGTTGTATAGCGGCGGGAAAAAGCGGTCAAGAACCATTTCAAGGATCTGAACCAATGCCGCGATAACACCAATGAACGTAATAAAGTTCAAGAAGGTAAGGTCTACACCTGGGAAAATCGCACCATCTTTAAGTACATAGTTGTACACAAGATTGTTTAACGGTACTGATAATGTAAGTACTACGATTACCGCAACACCCAGACCAAAAGAGGTCTTAACTTTCTTAGACACAGCTAAGAAAGTACACATACCCAAGAAGAAAGATAACGCCATGTTCTCGATAAAAATCGAACGAATCAATAGGCTTAAATAATGTTCCATATTCCTCTTACTCCTTCGATTCTATTTGTTCTGGACGGAAAGTACGAATAATCCAGATCATGAAACCAATTAGGAAGAATGCAGAAGGAGCTAATAGCATTAGACCGTTCGGATGATACCAACCGCCATCAGAAGCCAGTGGCAATACCTGCATACCAAATAACTTACCTGAGCCTAAAAGCTCACGGAAGAAAGCCACAGTAATAAGTACAAAACCGTAACCTAAACCGTTACCAATACCGTCAATAAATGCCGGAATTGGTGGTGATTTCATTGCGTATGCTTCCGCACGACCCATTACGATACAGTTAGTAATGATCAAGCCAACAAATACAGATAGCTGCTTTGATACATCGTAAAGGTATGCACGTAATACTTCGTCAACTACGATTACCAATGAAGCGATAATCGCCATTTGCGCAATAATACGGACGCTGTTTGGAATTTGATTACGAACTAATGATACGAAGAAGTTCGAAAATGCAGTTACCAATGTTACTGCAATTGTCATTACAAACGCAGTTTCTAACTTAGTAGTTACCGCTAACGCTGAACAAACACCAAGAATTTGTAATGCAATTGGGTTATTGCTGATAAAAGGTCCAAATAGGATCTTTTTCATTTCTTTAGTATCAGCCATTATTCAGATCTCCTGCACGTAACTTAGCAAGGTAAGGACCAAAGCCCTGTGCACCGAACCAGAAATCGAAGGTATGCTGTACGCCGTTACTTGTTAGCGTTGCACCAGAAAGACCATCAACTTGGTGATCAGTACCTACAGGTGCGCCACCCTTAAGGATCTTAATTGCAGGCTTGAAGTTCATATCATACAACTTCTTACCAACAAACTGCTCACGCCATGTAGGGTTTTCAACTTCACCACCTAGTCCAGGAGTTTCCGCCTGATCGTAGTAAGTGATGCCGTCAATAGTATTACCATCGGTTGCAACAGCAACGAATGCATACATCATTGACCATAAACCGTTACCGTGAATAGGTAGGATCACTTTAGTCAGTGTACCTGCTGCATCTTTAACAAGATAAACAGTCGCTACGTTTGCACGACGAATAATCTTCGCGAAATCTTCGTTTGCTGGAAGTTTGATAGATTCTTTATCATTCTTCGCGGCGTCACGTTGATTATATTTAGCTGCATTTTCACCAGCAACTTCAGCAACATAGTTACCTGTATCAATGTTTACCAGCTTAGGCTCGATAAACTGCTTATAGGTTTGCTGAATGTTAGTGTCTTTATTCAACAGACCTGCAACAGCAAGAATGTTGCGTTGTACGTCAAGTACCGCATTTTCTTGCTGCTTTGGACGTAGAACAACGGCTGCTGTAGATACGATGATTGAACACACTAGGCTCAATACCACCACAAAAATCAGCGTTCTTGAGAAGCTATCCTTATTACTTGCCATGACGAGCCAGTCTCCGTTTGATGTTGCCTTGAACAACTAGATTGTCAAATAGAGGTGCAAATAGGTTAGCAAATAGAATTGCTAGCATCATACCTTCAGGATATGCAGGGTTAACTACACGTACCATTACAGCCATTGCACCGATCAATGCGCCATACCACCATTTTGCTTTATTGGTGAACGCAGCTGACACTGGATCTGTCGCCATAAACATCATACCAAATGCAAAACCACCTAAAACTAGGTGCCACTGCCAAGGCATGTTGAACATTGGGTTAGTATCTGAACCAATGATATTAAATAGCGTTGCAGCAACGATCATACCGATCATTGTACCGGCGATGATGCGCCATGAAGCAATGCCCATAATAACAATAAATGCACCACCAATAAGGATAGCAAGTGTTGATACTTCACCAATTGAACCTGGAAGATGACCAACGAAAGCGTCCATCCAAGTGATTGATTGACCAGTAATAGTGTTAACTACGTCTGCTTGACCACCTTGAGACCACTGACTTAGCGGTGTCGCGCCAGAGAAACCATCCGCCGCATTCCATACTAGGTCGCCAGAAATCTGACCTGGGTATGCGAAGAATAGGAAAGCACGACCAGCAAGTGCTGGGTTAAGGAAGTTACGACCGGTACCACCAAAAATTTCTTTTGCGACAACGACACCAAAGGTAATACCTAAAGCTGCTTGCCAAAGTGGTAGTGTTGGCGGAACGATCAAAGCAAATAAGATTGAGGTTACGAAGAAGCCTTCGTTAACTTCATGCTTACGCACCATACAGAACAACACTTCCCAGAAACCGCCTACTGCAAATACCACTGCGTAGATAGGAAGGAAATATGTTGCACCCAGTAGCATTTTGCTGCCCCAGCCAGCAGACGCTGATAGCGTGCCACCTAACATTTGGGTAAACCAGTAATGCCAGTCAGCAGCAATAACTGCTGTTAGTTTGTCTGCTGTGTATAAGTGGTTAAGACCAGCAATAGCTTGATCACCTACGTTATACATACCCCAGAACATCGCAGGGAATACCGCAAACCATACCATGATCATGATACGTTTTAGATCGATACTGTCACGAACATGCGCAGATGAACGCGTCACTTGTCCTGGCGTATACATAAGAGTGGCAAACGCTTCATATAGCGCAAACCAACGCTCATGCTTACCACCTGGTTCAAAGTGGTGCTCGATATCTTCGAGGAAATTCTTGAAACCCATGAATTACCCTTCCTTCTCAATTTTGTCCAGACACTCACGCATCATTGGACCAAACTCATATTTACCAGGACACACGAACGTACATAGCGCTAGATCTTCTTCATCCAGTTCTAGTAAGCCCAACTGTTGTGCACTGTCAATATCACCTGCACATAAATCACGCAGTAATAACGTTGGTTCAATATCAAGCGGCATTACTTTTTCGTAATTACCGATTGGCACCATCGCACGTTCACTACCGTTCGTCGTTGTTGTCATATTGAACAACTGACCAGGGAAGAACTGGCTCATAAAGGCGCGAGTAACAGAAAACTTGTTTTTACCTGGAACAATCCAGCCCAAGAATTCTTTTTCATAGCCTTCACGTAGTGCAGAAACTTGTAAGTGGTAACGACCAAGGTATCCATGAACACCTTCAGCCTTAACACCGTTAAGTACTGAACCTGATAGTACGCGCAATTGACCTGGCATCATTTCTGAATCAGTGATATCAGAAATAGACGCACCGATTCGTGTGCGAACTAAACGCGGATTAGTAACAACAGGACCAGCAAGCGCTACTACACGATCAGTAAAAATTTCACCAGTAAGGAACAACTTACCAAACGCAATCACGTCTTGGTAATTAATGTTCCAGGCAATATTTTTAGCATCCGCACCGAACAACATATGAATATGTGTACCGGCTAAACCTGCAGGGTGTGGACCGTTAAATACATGCTCTTCCACATTCGCTTCCGCTGAACGAGGTAGGCTTGCACCTGATTTACAAACGTAAACCTTGCCACTAGTCAAACGTGAAAGCACAGTTAAACCAGCAATGAACGCATCATTTTGCTCATTGATGATAACTTCTGGGTTAGCAGCCAGTGGATTAGTATCCATTGCTGTAACAAAAATTGCTTTCGACTCTGAGCCTACAGCAGGTACTTTGCTAAACGGACGCGTACGAAGCGCAGTCCACATACCTGATTCAACTAATTGATCAACCACAACCGCACGACTTAACTGTGCTAATTGCGCTGCATCATATTTATTAAATGTGATTTGCTCATCACCTTCTACATCAATAACCACTGATTGTAGAACGCGCTTAGCACCACGATTAACTTCAATTACCTTGCCGCTAGCTGGTGCAGTGAATTTAACACCCGGATTCTTCTTATCTTCAAAAAGAATCTGACCTTTTTTCACTACATCCCCTACGCGAGTATGCATTGTAGGACGCATACCAACATATTCTTCGCCAAGCAAGGCGACTTTAGAGATGGCATTACCATCGTGTATCGCCTGGGCAGGAGTCCCTGAGATTGGGATATCCAAACCCTTTTTTATTGTAATCATACGCACTTGCACTACATTAAAGGGAAAAAAGAATTTTCATATTGCGCATTTAAGACACTACGTTTCTTGGCCTGATATCGATGAACAGGCAGTGATAACAACCACTAAACGACTCTGTATCGCAACATCCAGTTAACTATCTCGCTACAAATACTAATAAACGAGTAATTTTTCAGCCCGCGATTCTACCATTAATTAAGTCGTTTTTTCTATGGTAATCCACGCGATTCCGTGTGAAAACCACGCAACAAATAAGACGCAATAGGTTTATTAACCAATAAATATGATCAACTGCACATTTACAGGATATTTTTACATAAATATGAATTTTTAAATCCAATCATTTTATTAACAATGCTGCAAAAAACACCAATCAATAACACATCACATCAACATGACGGCAAAGTTATTATCAACCATGAGATATTCAGTATTATTTTAACGATGCCATTAACATTATACCCTTAATTTTATCAACCACTGTTAGCACTGTAAGCGCTTCAAAATGACAAAAAAAAAGCCGTATTATTACCGACTTTTTGATAATTAATTCTCTTATTACTTATCGAGTGTTGATCCACCATGACATTTGGGTGATGCCGGTGCATTCAGTTGTTGCTGCCATTCTGATTCTGTATAAGTATGAATTGCAAGTGCATGAATATGATTTGCTAATTCATTCGCTAAGCACTGATTTACCGCACGATGACGGGTAATAAGACGTTGACCTTCAAACTGAGCACTCACGACCACAACTTTGAAATGACTTTCAGAGCCTTCAGGTACATTGTGCATGTAACTTTCATTGATTACGTCAACATACACAGGATCAAAACTGTGCATTAACTTTGTCTCTATTTGGGGTTGAATCATAATATCCTCAGCTAAAAAAGCGATTTAGGCCACGAACCACAACAATCGCTCATTATTATGGTGTTAACTTGATAGATTTCCTTTCAAGCTTTTCACTGTTCTGCGAAAATGCTCTATCATTTCGTCAACATACTCGAAAGTTATTATTAATGAAACCAGAGCTAACCTTGCACCAACGTACTTTAACGCTAACCCGTTTTCCTGTACGCAAAAATGAAACCCTGCAAGCATGGGATGCCGCAGATGAATATTTGATCAATCATTGCCATGCAATGGCGCTTGATCCTCAACGTCCGATCTTAATCATCAATGATAATTTTGGTGCATTGAGTTGTTGGTTTGCAAATCAAGCCCCTGTTACCACTGTGACTGATTCATTTATTACTCAACAAGCCATTACTAATAACCTCAACGAAAATAATTTACCAGCCATTACTATTCTCGATTGTTTAGCCGATTTACCCACTAACCCACAATTGGTTTTGGTTAAGCAACCTAAAAATAATCGTCTGCTTAGTTGGCAACTACAGCAACTGTGCCATTTATTACCACAAGATTGTGTGGTGATTACCGCAGGTAAAGTAAAAGATATTCATTCATCGACTTTAAAATTGTTTGAAAAATATTTAGGTCAAACTAAAACATCACTGGCGGTTAAAAAAGCGCGTTTGATTTTTACTACCGTCAATAAATCATTAGCAGCCCCAATGCCACAGCCAACAAGCTGGACGGTACCTGAGCATGATTTAACCATTACTAACTATGCCAATGTATTTTCAAGTGATAGTTTAGATATTGGTGGTCGATTTTTGTTAGATTTCATTCCATCAAAACCTCAATATAAAGACATTATTGATCTTGGCTGTGGTAATGGCGTCATCGGTATTAAAGCTGCGCGCTTAAATCCACATGCTAATATTACCTGTGTTGATGAAAGTTTTATGGCTGCTGCTTCTTGTCGAGAAAATGCACAACTAAATCTTACTAGTACAAAAAATTTCAATGTTATGGTCGCCAACTGCTTAGATGACTTTAACAACCAAAGTGCCGATCTGGTGTTATGTAACCCACCGTTCCACCAAAACAACACCATTACCGATCATATTGCTTGGCAAATGTTCTGTGACGCCCAACGAGTATTACGCCCACAGGGTGAGTTAATCATCATTGGTAATCGCCAGTTAAAGTACCATGAAAAATTAAATCGTATTTTCGATAAAGTCGATACCGTTGGCCATAACGATAAATTTGTTGTCTTACGCGCAATAAAATAAACCGAGACTTATTGCCGTCTAAATCAATCTTTACACGGCAGTAACTACTGACTACACAGATAAGCAAAGGGAATGCTTTATGATAAAAAAATACGTTATTCTAGCATCAACATTAATCTTGAGTGCCTGTGCAGCTACACAGCCCCCACCACCACTGACATTAACGCCAACCGCTGTCTTTACCTCAAAGCCATGGGCTAACCATAAAGCCCTCAACCTTACGAGTGTAGATAAAGCCCCCAATCGCTATATTGCAGCCATTGATAGCGGTACTGAAAATGTGCAAGTTATTCAACCTCAACAGCCTGTTTCAACCACATTACGCCAAGCATTAACACAGCAGCTTAGCGGCCAAGGATTTCGCATTACCGACAATGCGACATCCACCATGGTCATTACGGTTGAAAAAGCCTTAGTGACTGTTAAGCAAAAGCTCGTAAAATATAACATGCACAGTGAGTTACAATTAACACTGACAGTAAATACCCCTGATGGACAATTTATAAAGCGTTATTCTGGTCGTTCAAGCCGTGAAGACGCACTAAAAGCATCACCTAAAGATATTGCAACAAGCATGAATAAACTCATGGATTCTGTACTCAATGAAATCGCTAGCGATAGTGAATTAAATAAATACCTTAAGGAGAATATATAATGTCGCGTTTTTTATTAGCTTTATGCTTATTGGTTGCATTACCTGTTAGCGCTGCAACCAAAGTACTTGTCACCACAAATTTAGGTCAATTTACGGTTGAACTCAATGAGGCTAAAGCGCCTATTACTACCAAAAACTTTTTACGCTATGTCGATGATGGTAGCTATGTGGGTACTATTTTTCATCGGGTTATCCCTGGTTTTATGGCGCAAGGCGGTGGCTTTGATCAAGCACTAAAGCAGCGTCCTAGCTACCCAGCAATCAAAAATGAAGCTGACAATGGCTTACCTAACAATATCGCTACCATTGCAATGGCTCGCACTCAAAATCCAGATTCAGCCACGCGTCAATTTTATATCAACCTCGCAAATAATGATTTCTTAAACACTCAAGGCAGCCGAACAGGCTATGCTGTATTTGGTAAGGTAATAAAAGGTTTTCCTGTTGTTGAAAAAATGGCAACCATACCAACAGGCTCAGATCCACGCACAGGTATGAGTGATGTTCCACAACAGCCTATTATTATTGAGGCTATGAAAGTCATTAAATAATGTGATTACGTCGCCTGTGCGTAGTCACTCACGTAACAGGTGACGTCTTATGTTAACACTTGCTTATAATCGACCAACGATACCAGAACAACAAGAACAGTATTTACAACAATTTGTTGTCGATAATGCCCCCATTTTAGCGCTCAATGCCATTGCCGCTAGCCATGGTGATATTACGTACCTTCAACTGCAAAACTTATTTAACCATCAATTGGCTCAATGGTGGGCCCTCCCCCACGATAATCCACAGCCAGCAAATCAATATGAAGTCAGCTACTGGTCGTTAGTCGAAACATTAAATGGCATTAGTGATTATCAATTAATGGGAAATAACTTTATCCAACACAAAGTCGCCGCCCTCAGCTGTTATTTACTCAACATTGGCCCTTGTCCAACGCTTGCTCCCGTTAATCGTCCTTGATGTCCATTCATCACTCTGGTGCAATAATTTCTATAAAACATGCTATAAAATAGAATTAAACCATAAAATATTTGTCTGATAACCATCAAGTCAATGCGCATAAATTTGATAACTGCTAAGCTTTAATTTCACGGCAAAATCTCAAATATTCAGTATGCTAGCGACAACTATTGTTACGTTGGTTTCCAGAGGAATTTATGGACAAAGCGACATCCCAAGAAAATATTCAAGGCTGGCGTGTATACGCAAACCCTAAAGCCTTGATCATGTTAGCACTTGGATTTTCATCAGGATTACCAATCTTATTAGTGTTTGGAACCCTGTCTTTTTGGCTACGCGAAGCGGGCGTAAGTAAAACAAGTATTGGTTTTTTTAGTTGGGTCGCATTAGCTTACGGCTTTAAGTGGGCATGGTCTCCTTTGGTTGACCGTTTTCCATTACCGATATTTTCACGATTATTTGGCCGTCGTCGCGGCTGGATGTTATTTTCACAAATTGTGATTATTTTGTCGTTATGCGGTATGGCATTAAGTAATCCCCAAACCGACTTATTTCAATTTGCTATCTTTGCCATCATGGTGGCTTTTGCCTCTGCAACCCAAGATATTGTTATTGATGCATTTCGTATTGAGCTCGCGACCGAGCGCATGCAAGCTGCATTATCAGCAACCTATTTAGCCGGTTACCGCTTAGCGATGATCATGGCAGGCGCGGGCGCATTAGCTTTTGCCGCTTGGTTTGGTTCAGATACTGACTATGATCCTAGTGGTTGGAAAAGTGCTTACTTTATGATGGCTGCAATGATGTTAATTGGTGTAATTACCACTTTAATCGTCAAAGAACCGATCATTGATAATCACGCGATAAATACCATCGAAAAAGATTACAAACAGAAACTTATCAATAAAGGTTATAACAAACATCATGCTAATTTAAGTGCGTGGTTCTACACCGCGGTTATTATGCCATTTCAGGATTTCTTTCAGCGTTACGGCAAAAATGCGTTACTTATATTACTGCTGATTAGCTGTTACCGTATTTCAGATATTGTGATGGGCGTAATGGCAAATGTGTTCTACGTCGATATGGGCTTTACTAAAAATGAAGTCGCTTCAATCTCTAAAGTTTTTGGGGTTGTAATGACCATTGCAGGGGCTGGACTTGGTGGGATCTTGGTCAGCAAATTTGGCACCCTCAAGATATTGGCATTAGGTGCGGTATTATCTGCAATCACTAATCTGCTGTTTATCGTATTTAGCTATGTCGGCAATAATCTTGAAATGTTAACGGTGGTTATTTCAGCTGACAACCTTGGTGCTGGCATTGCGACGGCGGCGTTTATTACCTTTATGTCGAGTCTTACCAATGTCGCATTTTCTGCCACCCAATACGCACTCTTTAGCTCGATAATGGTGTTATTCCCGAAATTCATTGCTGGTTTCTCGGGAGTTTACATCGATCACTTTGGCTATAATGTATTTTTCTTCACCACCGCTTTAATGGGTATTCCGGTACTGATATTAATTCGTCTATTAGCTAATAATTCAGCGCTTAATATTACAGCGACACCAACCCACCAGCCTTAAATATCCTTAATAAAAGCAAGTATACCAAAGGAAGTTAGCCATTACGGTTAACTTCCTATTTTTTATCGCCTCAAAAAACATGCCAAATAACGCGAACTCGTTAGTCTATTTATGCGAATTAAAGTTCATTTTAATCATTACCTCATGGATCAATGTCACATTTTTAACTAGTGTAATCGATTACACTGGATCGTGATCACAAATAGAAAAGGATTGCGCAATCGTTTCATTCCCAAATGCGTAATAAAGCACTAGAATCAGCGCCAACAAAACGGGGCGGCCAAAATCCCACCATCTAGATCAACATGAGCGAGATAACAAAATGCGCAAATCACTAGTAGCATTAAGCGTTTTAGCAGCAACAGCACTACCTTCGTTAGCTAATGCAGCAGATTACTCTGACAACATCCATAAAAATGATTTCAAATGGATGCAGTTCAACTTAATGTACGCGCTAAAAGAATTACCTCGCCCAGCAGATGCACATTCAGGTCATGACTACCTAGAAATGGAATTTGGCGGTCGCTCAGGAATTTTTGATCTTTATGGTTATGTTGATGTCTTTAACCTGACTAACTCAGATAGCAGCGATAAAGCATCAGCTCCAGATAAAATGTTCATGAAATTTGCACCACGTATCTCTCTTGATGCATTAACAGGTAAAGACTTATCTTTCGGGCCTGTAAAAGAACTGTATGTGGCAACACTATTTAACTACGGTGGTAATAACGGTGGTGTAAATAACTATTTTGTTGGTCTTGGCTCTGACATTGAAATGCCATGGTTAGGCAAAATGGGCTTTAACGTTTACTCATTATATGACATGAACAAAAAAGACTGGAACGGTTACCAAGTATCAACTAACTGGTTCAAGCCTGTTTACACCTTTGAAAACGGTACTTTCATCTCTTACCAAGGTTACATTGATTACCAATTTGGTATGAAGAAAGAATACGCATCAGCAAGTAATGGCGGCGTAATGTACAACGGCCTTGTATGGCATACAGATCGCTACGCTGTGGGTTACGGCCTAAAAGCTTATTACAATGTATACGGTATTAAAGACTCTGCAGGTCTAAAATCAACAGGTGTTTCACAATACTTCAGCCTATCTTACAAATTCTAGGCTGACGGTATAACACCATAAAAAAGGCGCTGATGGCGCCTTTTTTGATCACCACGATTAGTCATAATGTTATCATAATAAAAAATTAGGCTAATAACGGACTATAAAGTGAACATAACCCTGTTAGGTGCTGGTGCTATTGGTGCACTGTGGGCAATAAAACTAACCCAACAGCAACACAATGTGCAGTTATGGACCAGAAATTCTGAGACAGAAACAACACTCCATTTTAGTGAGTTAACCTCGTCAACCACAACAGATAACTATCATTTCAACTGTAATGATCCACATGCTCTCGCAGCCAGTGAGTTACTGATTGTTACCGTCAAAGCATTTCAAGTCATCACAGCACTTACCCCACTCTTGCCTCATTTGAGCACTGATTGTGTGGTGGTTATTATGCATAACGGCATTGGTAGCCAACAACAAGTTCAACAGTTATTACCGCATAACCCAATTATCTATGCCACTACCTCTCAAGCTGCATTTAAACCGACCCCTACAACAATCCAACACACAGGCTTAGGTCAAACATGGCTCGGGGCAATCAACGAGCAAGCACAAGCTCAATCCCATATAGCAGGGCTGTTTAATGCGGCATTATCCCTGAGCCAATGGCATGCCACTATCTATCAGCCTCTTTGGCAAAAACTGGCCATCAATTGTGCCATTAATCCACTGACAGCCATAAATCAATGCTCCAATGGTGACTTAGCACACTCTTGCTATCACTCACCGCTAGACAGTATTTGCTTCGAAGTCGCCCAAGTAATGACTGCCGAAGGTTTTAGCACTACCCCACAACAATTACGTCACCAAGTCGATACTGTTATCAAGGCAACCGCAAATAACTATTCATCAATGAATCGTGATATTTATCATCACCGCTTAACAGAAATCGACTATATTAGCGGTTATTTAGTTCAACAAGCCCAGCGCCACCACATTAATACACCAGTAAATCAGCAACTGTGGCAGGCGATTAAACATAGGGAGTCACAAGACCATGAATGAATTATGTCCTCGAATCGTAGTGTGTATTGCCCCCGGCACTGAAGAGATGGAAGCGATTAACACTATCGCAATTTTAAAACGAGCTCAATTTGATGTAACGGTTGCCAGTGCTGCAGAAGATGGCGCATTAATTGTCGATGGCTCGCGCGGCATTAAATTGGTGGCCGATACCGCATTGATCGCTATTGCCGATGAACAATTTGATGCCGTGGTATTACCGGGTGGTGTAGCAGGTGCAGAACATTTCCGTGATAGTCCATTGGTGGTCGAGTTTGTTAAACAGCACCATTATGATGGTAAATTAATCGCCGCTATTTGTGCGACTCCTGCGATTATGTTTGCTGCTAATGACATGTTTACTAAAGCGTTAATGACCTGTCACCCCGCTTTTCATGATCAAATTCCAGCGGCACAATTACGTCCTAAGCGCGTGGTGTATGACAAGCATGCGCAATTACTGACCAGCCAAGGTCCGGGCACTGCCCAAGAATTTGCGCTTGATATCGTTACTCAACTCACCAACAAAGCCAAAACAGCGACTATCGCTGAATCAATGGTTGTGTGGCCAAATATGCATTACGATATTATGCCTGAGCGTTAATAATCATCTTGTTTTTAGCATAAAAAAAGCCCTCAATGATCAGATCATTAAGGGCTTTTTTAATGTCATAACGACAGCGTTACTCCTGCCAATATGTCATTTATTTAAATTATAATGGGCGATACACTTTTACGTTTTCGAAGCCATTCTCTTTCAAGTATAAGGCTTGTAAACGACTCATCACACCATGGGCACAGTAAAGTAAGTAAGTCTTATCTTTTGGTAAGTCACCAAATTGAGTCGCTAACTTATAGAATGGAATATGCTTTACTTCTATACCGTCTAATTCAAGCGGACTTTCATCTTCTTCATCTGGGCTACGAATATCAAGTACCACAGCATCTTCTAAGATTTGCTCGACGAGTTCAATTTCAGGGGCTTGTTCTTGGCTCTGTTTTTCGATTTCACGAATATCCATCACTCGTGCCTCATCTATAACGCGATCAAGAATAGTAAAATCAAATTTAGCTTCTTCAATCTCAAGCTTTGATTTTACAGCTTTAACTGTTGGGCTCTTTGAAATCACACCACAAAATTCTGGCATCGTTGCCGCAAAATCTTCGGTACCAATCTGACGCGAGACATCGATAATATCTTCTTTATCCCAGTTGATCAGTGGACGCAGAATCAAAGTATCTGTCACGTTATCAATATGACGTAAATTCGTTAGCGTTTGACTAGATACTTGACCTAACGCTTCACCCGTCACTAATGCTTGAATACCAAACTTCTCAGCAACACGACCCGCAGCACGCATAAACATACGCTTAAGGATCACGCCCATTTGACCATCATCGACTTTTTCTAAGATCTCGCCAACAACAGGATCAAAATCAACTGCAATGAATTTAACTTTGGCAGATGAACCGTATTTTTTCCATAAGAAATGGGAAACTTGCTTAACACCAATCTCATGGACAGGACCACCAAGATTAAAGAAACAGTAATGTACTTTACTGCCACGTTTAATATGAAGGTAACTTGAAACGCCCGAATCAAAACCACCAGAAATCAGGCTTAATACATCTTCCTGAGTACCAAGCGGGAAACCACCTAAACCTTTATGGCGGAATAACACCTGGTTAAGTAAGTTATTTTCAATTTCAATATTAACCGTAATGTCAGGTTTTTTAAGTTTTACTTTTGCAGACTCAATCGCTTGATTAAGACCACCACCAACATAACGTTCTGCTTCAATCGAGGTAAAGTCATGTTTACCCACACGCTTTGCGCGTACACAGAATGTTTTACCTTCAAGACTATCACCAACAAGTTCTAGTGTTTTCTCAAAGATATTATGAAGATCAGTAAATTCCGTCTGTTGAACTTCAAGTGAATGGTGAATACCAGGCGTTTGCGTTAAGACTGCAAGCACCATGTCGCGTTTAGTTTCATCAGGTTCGTTCACTTCTAACGAAAAACGACGGTTATAAACGCTAACAGACTCAGACTGACGCTTTAAAATAATGCGCAGGTTAGACTCAAGAATTTTGATAAAACGCTTACGTACTGAATCACTTTTAACAAAAATCTCTGGATGTGGTTTAACTATAAATTTCATAACACACTTCGCTTCACTGGGTCTAAAGTACCAAACAGAATAAAGTACCAAACGGAATTAAAGGCGCAAATTATACAGCAAGGTGTCTGCCACTGAAACAAGGATATGCTAACAGCATCACTTATCTTACGGAGTCACGCGATTATTATTGGTATTTATGTAGTGTTTACCTTAGTCATAATCATGCCAACCAGCAAATATCACGCTAAAAAAAACATCACTGATTATTTTTTGGCGCTGACGTCCTCAGAATAATGCGGTTTACCTTGTACGATCGAAATTTCAACCCGCCGATTACGACTTCGACCTTGCGAGGTTTTATTATCCGCAAGCGGCGCAGTATCTGCCATACCAACAACCCGCATCCGTTGGCGATCAAAGCCTTTTACTTGCTCCATCGCTTGAGCAACGGAAACAGCACGTTGTGATGATATATCCCAATTTGAACGGTAAAGTTCAGAATCTAGGGGTTGGTTATCAGTATGACCACTGATTCGAATCATACCGGGTACATCTTTTACTAACTCAGTCACTTGCTGAATAAGCGGAATAAATTTAGGCTGCAAAAATGCAGACCCCTCTGGAAACGCACCTTTTTCTTTAATGCGGATCACCAACTGCTGTCCAAACGATTCAATTTCTACTGTATTGTCACTGATCTCTCGTGCTAACGCTTGAGTTAATGCTTCCGTTATCTCTGCTTGTGCTTGAGACTGTTCTTGTTGTTGCTGAGGCTGTTCAGAGGTCTGATCATTGTTACCACTATCTAATGTGCTAACATCTTTACGTGATCCCCCTTCACGTTCGGCATGACCTACTTGAAAATCTAATCCATTTTTAGTGATATCTATCGTCTGCTGCATAATCACTTCAATCGGAGTTGGCTCTGGACGACCTGGTCGAAATTCTTGGGCGATAACACTGGTGCCTTTGGGAATATCATTAACATTTAATACATTTTGAACCCCAAAAGCATTTTTCATCGAGCCCGCAATTTGTTGAAATTTTAGTACATCCATTTCAGAAAATGATAACAGCAAGACGAAAAAGCACATCAACAGCGTTGCTAGATCCGCAAAAGTTGCCATCCATGGTGGCGAACCCTTTTTATACTTTGGTGGTAAAGAATCCATCGTTAGCTCTTATTCATCAAAATTTAAGCGACGTTTTTTCTCATGCAGATAATTTTTTAAATAACTATCTATCACTCGCGGATTTTGGCCTTCTTGAATAGCCAATACCCCATCAAGGATCAACAGTCGATTCAAGCGTTCTTCATTTTTACGTAGCATCAATTTATCGGCGATAGGTAATGCCACCATATTCGCCAAGATAGAACCATATAATGTGGTTAACAATGCTACAGCCATTGCTGGACCAATTGATTTAGGATCATCCATATTCGACAGCATTGCGACCAAGCCAATTAGGGTGCCAATCATTCCCATTGCTGGCGCAACATCACCTAACGATGAAAAAATACTCGCCCCTTGTTCATGGCGCTCATTGGTTAAGGCTATGTCTTTTCTTAGCATCATTCGCACCGTGTCGGCATCATGACCATCAACAAGTAAATCAATGCCTTTGCGTAAAAAAGGATTTTCGACTTCCATTTCTTCAAGCGCTAAAAAGCCACCTTTTCGTGCAGAATCTGCCATCGTGACAATTTGAGCGATAAGATCATCGGGTTTATCAGTTTTAAATATAAACGCTTTAGCAGCAATCTTAGCGGCGCCAAAAAACTGACTAACATTATATTTCATCAGTACCACAAATAAGCTACCACCAATAACAATGAAGACTGACGATGTATCAGCAAACATCACCAAATCACCGCCTACGAGCATCGCCATTAAAATAAAAGCGAACGCACCAAATAATCCAATCAGTGTTGCCAAATCCACGCAAAGTCTCCTTAACTGTCCTTTTTGATGATTAATCTAACGATCTGACAGCCAATTAACATAGAACAATAATTTATAGGATATTGTTCACTGTTCATTAAATAACAGCGCCATATCGCCCATAAAACAAAATATTGCGACCATAGGATAAACATCAATAGCACTATCTACCGCAAGCTAACTCTTTATCGACCATCATCACGTTTCATTTAGGGTTTTATTTCTATTATTAAGTGATTTTTATCGTTATCAACGATGAAAACTACTGTCTGTGGCACAGATTACTGTGACATAATTTGACCTTAGATAGTCACTACGTTATTTTTCTTGCACCTAGATAAGAGTGAAAATGATATGGCAGCAAAAAAACCAGAAAATATGGCATTCGAAGCCGCACTTGATGAGCTAGATGCCATTGTCAATGAACTAGAATCGGGTGATATCCCACTGGAAGACGCGCTAAAGAAATTTGAGCGTGGTATTTCATTGGCTCGTAACAGTCAGTTAAAGTTAACCCAAGCAGAGCAGCGAGTAGAAATCCTATTACGCGCTGACGATAATGCACCACTAACAGACTTTGAGCCAAGCCATGACGAATAGTGTACCGCTATCGCAGACGCTTAAAACGCTGCAACAACGTAATAACCAATGCTTAATAGATTGGTTAACAAAACAACCTTTTTCAGATCAAACCCTGCTAGAAGCAATGAAGCATGGTACTCTACTCGGTGGCAAGCGCGCACGCCCTTACCTAACATATGTAACAGGTGAAATGTTGGGGGTCGATTATGATGATCTCGATACTGCGGCAGCTGCTGTTGAATGCATTCATGCATATTCGTTAATTCATGACGATTTACCCGCCATGGATAATGATGCCTTACGCCGCGGCCAACCGACTTGTCATATTGCATTTAATGAGGCGATCGCTATTTTAGCGGGTGATGCCTTACAAACATTAGCTTTTGAGATTATTGCCCAAGGCCGATTGAGTCCAGAAGGACATCAACAACGCATTGCCATGGTCAGTGAATTAGCTCAAGCCTCTGGTGCTGCTGGCATGTGTCTTGGACAAGCACTAGATTTAGAAGCAGAAGGCCAACATGTTGGTCTTGAGCAACTAGAATTAATACATAAACACAAAACAGGCGCATTAATCCGTTGTGCCGTTCGCCTAGGTGCACTAGCTGCTGGCGACAAAGGACGTCAAGTTCTACCTCAGCTAGATAAGTATGCCGACGCTATTGGCCTTGCATTTCAAGTTCAAGATGACATTTTAGATGTTATCAGCGACACTGAAACGTTAGGCAAACCTCAAGGCTCAGATATTGAGCTTGATAAAAGTACCTACCCAGCACTACTTGGGCTAGAGGGCGCACAACAAAAAGCGCAACAACTTTATCAAGAGGCGCTACAAGCGTTAGCAGCAATACCTTACAATACCTATCAATTGGAAGTTTTTGCCCGATATGTTATCGAGCGCAATAACTAAAATAAGTAAAAGCGCCGAACAGTTATGACTTTGGATATCTCAAAATACCCGCATCTCGCATTAGCAAATACGCCAGATGAATTACGATTATTGCCCGCAGAAAGTCTGCCTCAAGTCTGTAATGAGTTACGTACTTATTTACTCAAGACGGTTAGCCAAACTAGCGGCCACTTTGCCTCCGGACTCGGTACAGTCGAACTGACCGTTGCGCTTCACTATGTCTATAATACCCCATTTGATCATGTGATCTGGGATGTTGGTCATCAAGCTTACCCACATAAGATTTTAACGGGTCGTCGCGATAAGATGTCAACTATTCGCCAAAAAGATGGGTTGCATCCTTTTCCTTGGCGTGGCGAGAGTGAATACGATGTATTGTCAGTAGGCCACTCTTCTACCTCAATCAGTGCCGGCTTAGGCATGGCGATTGCAGCAGAAAAAGAAGGGCTAGGGCGTAAAGTTGTCAGCATTATTGGCGATGGTGCACTTACCGCTGGCATGGCGTTTGAAGCCATGAACCACGCTGGTGACATACACAGTGATATGTTAGTTATTCTCAATGACAACGAGATGTCTATTTCTGAAAATGTTGGTGGTTTAAGTAACCACTTAGCCCATTTACTGTCAGGTAACTTTTACGCTTCTATTCGTGAAAGTGGCAAAAAAGTACTGTCTAATGCGCCACCGATTAAAGAAATCGTTAAACGCGCAGAAGAACATATTAAAGGTATGGTTGTTCCAAGTACGATGTTTGAAGAGCTTGGGTTTAATTATATTGGTCCCATTGATGGTCATGATATTGATGAGTTAGTGAAAACACTCAAAAATATGCGTCACCTTAAAGGGCCGCAATTTCTACATATCATGACCAAAAAAGGTAAAGGCTATGCACCAGCAGAAGCCGATCCGATTAATTATCATGCCGTTCCAAAATTTGATTTAAGTGAAAAACCTCTGCCTAAAGCCAAAAATACTAGCCCCACTTTTTCTAAAATTTTTGGTGACTGGCTGTGTGACATGGCGGCTGTGGACGACAAGCTGATGGCGATTACACCAGCCATGCGTGAAGGCTCTGGCATGGTACGGTTTTCAAAAGAATACCCTGACCAATATTTTGATGTTGCGATTGCCGAACAACACGCAGTTACCCTAGCAAGTGGTATGGCAATTGGTGGTTATCATCCGATTGTGGCAATTTACTCAACGTTCTTACAACGTGGTTATGACCAACTCATTCATGATGTTGCTATTATGAATTTACCGGTAATGTTTGCGATTGATCGTGCTGGATTAGTGGGTGCAGATGGCCAAACTCACCAAGGTGCGTTTGATATTAGCTTTATGCGCTGTATTCCGAACATGGTGATAATGGCACCAAGCGATGAAAATGAATGTCGCCAAATGCTTTATACCGGTCATCAACATCAAGGTCCTAGTGCAGTACGCTATCCGCGTGGCTGTGGCTTAGGGACTGAAGTTGAAACCACCATGACAGCACTTGAAATTGGTAAAGGTATTGTTCGTCGTCAAGGTGAGAAAGTGGCTATTTTAAACTTTGGTGCAATGCTAGGCTATAGCTTAGATGCCGCTGAAAATTTAAATGCTACTGTCGCTGATATGCGGTTTGTAAAACCTCTAGATGAAGCATTAATTCTTGAACTTGCCGCTACCCACGATGTGTTAGTAACAGTTGAAGAGAATGCCATTGCTGGCGGTGCAGGTAGCGGTGTGATTGAGTTCTTGATGCAACAGAAATGCATTAAACCGGTGTTAACTATTGGCCTACCTGATCGTTTCATTGAACAAGGTACTCAAGCTGAGTTACACCAGATGCTAGAACTTGATGGCCCAGGTATTGAAAAACAAATCCTTGCGTACATTGCTCAATAATTGTGAATTAGCATTATTCGCCTAAAAAAAGTATCAAAAAAAGCCATGAAGAATAAACTATTCATGGCTTTTTTATTGCTTGCTCGTTAAGGTGAAACTTAGAAACCTAACCAATAACCAACAAACCACAACGAAATCATTGCCATAAAGCCAGCCAGAACATCATCAATCATGATCCCAAAGCCACCTTCGACATGTTTATCTAACCAACTGATTGGCCATGGTTTTAACATGTCAAAAAAGCGGAATAAAATAAAACCGGCTAATATCCATTTCCATGACACGGTAGGTGCTACTGCCATTGTGATCCAAAATCCAACAAATTCATCCCACACAATACTGCCATGATCATGCACTTTCATGTCATTAGACGTAATGTGACAAATTCGAATCCCGATCAGAGCCGCCACCAATACCGCCACTAAATACCAACCAAACGGTAATTGAGCCAGAATAAGGTATAGCGGAATTGCAGCCAGCGTTCCCATGGTTCCAGGAATATATTTAGCTAAACCACTGCCAAACCCTGTGGCTAATAAGTGCCAAGGATTGTTCATTTTTAATAAATCTTTTGGATTTGTGCTCACGCGAATACCTTAATTATTTGTTTCGACAAAATGATCCCAACCAGATAATTGCCACGTTAGTGGTTTACCTAACTGCAGTAATGACAGACCACTACCCGCTTTCACTTTACCAATGCAACTATATTTCACATTAGTATGCGCTAAAGCCGCTTTTAATGCATCTCGATTGGCAACTGACGCTGTAAAACACAGTTCGTATTCTTCACCGCTGGTTAATGCTAACTGTTGTGCTCGTTGGCGATCTTCACCACAAAAAGCCAATAATTCAGCAGATAACGGTAACTGCTCAACATCAATATCAATCGCGACCTCCGATCCCTGAGCGATATGTTTTACATCGGCAATCACACCATCAGAGATATCCAATGCCGCCGACGCAATACCACGCAAAGCCTCACCCACATTCACCCGCGGCTGGGCTTTAAAATGCCGATCAACAAGTGTTGTCACCAAGTTAGCACTGTATTGTTGTGACGACGATTGATTTAAGATTAATGCAAGCCCGGCAGCACTATCACCAAGATCACCAGTAACATAAACATCATCACCGACTTGCGCACCACGGCGGGTTAATGCCTGCCCCCGAGGTACTAATCCTTGTACGGTTAAAGTAATACTCAATGGGCCTTTAGTGGTATCACCACCTATCAATTGAATATTATACTTATTCGCTAACTCAAAAAAACTATGGCAAAAAGGCGCTAGCCACGCTTCATCAATGGTGGGTAATGTTAACGCTAATGATACCCATGCTGGTGTGGCTCCCATTGCGGCTAAATCACTTAAATTCGACGCTAACGCTTTATACGCAACCAATGCAGGATCGGCATCAGCTAAAAAATGGGTACCGGCAACCAAAGAATCAGTACTGACCGCGACATGATAATTAACAGGCACATCTACTAATGCGCAATCATCACCAATCGCTAAAACGACATCATCACGTTGCAATTGTTGTTGAGCGAAATAATAATTGATGATATCAAATTCATTTTTTGCCATAGTTCTCTTTTCCCTAAATAAAAAAAAGCCAGCTAATAAGCTGACTTCTTTCATCGTACTCAACGCAATAAAAAATTATTTATCTTTTTTACGTAGAGTTGGCGCAGCTTTATCTAATACGCCATTGACGAATTTGTGGCTATCTTCAGCACCGAAGAGTTTCGCTAATTCGATTGATTCGTTGATCACAACTTTAAATGGTACGTCTTCACGTTTAACCATTTCGTACATTGCAAGACGAAGCAGTGCAAGTTCCATCTGGTCTAGATCCTGAAGTGGACGAGACAAGTATGGACGCATTTTGCTATCAAGTTCTTGATGGCTTAATACAACACCTGCAAATAAATCACGGAAATAAGCTACATCAGTTTCTGGCGCTTTACATGCAGGCGCATCAGCTTGATGTTCTTCTTCTTCAAACTTATCGCCTGAAAGGAAATATTGCTCAATATCAGCAACATTACCTTTAGTAAGTTGCCAAGAATAAATTGCTTGTACAGCAAATTGACGTGCATTACGACGCGCGGCTGGTTTCACAGTAACCCCCATTAGGATTCGATTTGGGACAGGACATTTACCATTTCGAGCGCGCTTAGTGCAGCCTCTGCCCCTTTATTACCAGCCTTGGTACCGGCACGCTCAATGGCTTGTTCTATAGAATCAACAGTTAACACACCAAAAGCAACTGGAGTATTATACTCTAGTGCGACTTGTGCGAGACCTTTATTACACTCACCGGCAACATAGTCAAAATGAGGTGTTCCACCACGAATAACAGAGCCTAACGCTACGATAGCATCATAGCGATCACTCTTCGCGACTTGCTGGGCAACAAGCGGTAGTTCATAAGCACCAGGGCAACGAACAACAGTGATATTATCTTCACTAACCTGACCTTGACGTTTCAGCGCATCTAATGCACCTGAAAGTAAACTTTCGTTAATAAAGCTATTAAAGCGTGCAATTACGATAGCAATTTTTGCGTTTGGTGCCGCGATGGCGCCTTCAATTACCTTCATGGGCCTTCCTGTGACTATGTCTTTCCAGTTTGAGAAACCGCGGGAGTCTAACACACTTTA
>SAMEA5043655__coassemble_20_pt1 | contig 47868 bp, 45 predicted proteins | sample SAMEA5043655__metabat2_low_PE_001 | metagenome-assembled genome bin SAMEA5043655 (sample SAMEA5043655) | Gadus morhua
TTGTCGATATCAATATCGATGACATTATTGAACACACAACCAGAGGCAACAATTAAGGTTGTACCAACGCATACTGCAAGCAGTAGTAGCCAATTAATATTGCCTTGAGAAGCAAGTAGTACGCCACCCACAGCGGCAACTAAGTTGCCACCGATGATGCCCGGTTTAGTAAGTTTCAGATAAGGTTTAATCATAGAACATCCTTGATCAATGACCCATTAGCATGTTGTGGTTTAAGTGATCCATGATCCACAACGAGCCAATAAGAATAATAGAAACAATGACGACCACGAATACGGCAGATGACGTATTCCACATTTGTTCTGATGAGGTGTTCATGTGTAGGAAGAACACCAGCTGTACTAGGATCTGTGCTACGGCAAAGACCATGATCACACCAATAATGAATTGGGTTGAACCGACACCTGCCATAACCATAGCGAAAGGAACAATGGTCAAAATAATTGAGAACACTAGCCCTCGAACATATTCTTTTACACTGCCATGAGCTTGGCCACCTTGACCATGTTGAGCTGAATGTTGAGCTGAATGTTGGTCAGTTGAATTGCTCATTACAATACTCCCATTAAGTAAACAACACTGAACACACAGATCCAAATAATATCGAGGAAGTGCCAGAACAGGCTTAAACAGGCTAAGCGTGTTTTGTTTTCTGCTGAAAATCCATCACGTTTAAAGTGGAAGAACAACACGATCATCCATACCAAACCTGCAAATACGTGCAGTCCGTGAGTCGCCACCAGACCATAAAATGCTGACCAGTATGCGCTGCTATGGAACGTTGCTCCTTCATTACTGAAATGATAGAACTCATACAGTTCCATGATTAAGAAAGAGAATCCAAGCATGAAGGTAATGCCTAACCACTTGAGCATGCCTTTCATGTCTTCATGATTAGCCTTTAACATTGCCATGCCAAAGGTAAAACTACTGAACAGTAGTAACGCCGTTTCTGCTAATACAAAGCTTAAATTAAATAGCTCTTTAGGCTCAATTAAGCCAGCAAAGCTGTTGGAGTAAACGGCATAAACGGCAAATAATGTACCGAATAATAAACAGTCACTGAGGATATAAATCCAAAAGCCAAAAATGGTATCACCAGCGTAGTCGTGATGGTCATGATCATCGAGATCATGACCGTCATTAGACTGAGCAGGGACAGTAAGGTTAAGTGTATCTTTTACGTCTGTAGTCATAACTGCTCTCGTCCCTTATGCCATTGAGTCTGCTGGTTTTAGACCTGATGGATCGAAATCATCATCATCTTCACCATCTTCGTTTTCAAATGTCTTCTCACCACGTGCTTTTGTAAGATGTTTACTTTCAATGGCTTCAACTTCAGATACTTCAACGTAGTAATCTTTATTGCGTTGGAAGCTGTAAACGATCCAAGATGCAATCATGCCGACTGCACCAGCAATCACCATCCACCAAATATGCCAGATGAAAGCAAAGCCAAACATTAATGAGAACATACTGATAACCACACCTGCCCACGTATTTTTTGGCATATGAATGCGCTTATAACGTTCAGGCTTTTGGTAAGCTAAACCATGCTCTTTCGCATAATGATGTTCATCACGATCATGAATCTCTGGTAACAAAGCAAAGTTATAGAATGGAGGAGGTGACGATGTTGCCCATTCTAGAGTACGGCCATTCCATGGGTCGCCAGTAAGATCTACATTCTTCTTACGATCACGAATACTGACGTAAATTTGGTAGAACTGAACCGCAATACCCGCAGCAACAATACATACACCAAATGCAGCCACCCATAAGTAAGGTGCCCATTCTGGATTATCTGCCACATTAAGACGACGTGTCATGCCGTTAAAACCAAGAACATATACGGGCATAAAGGCAACGAAGAAACCGACTGTCCAAAGCGCACATGAGATCTTACCTAGGCGTTCATCAAGGGTGAATCCTGTTGCTTTAGGGAACCAATAAGTCAGGCCAGCAAAGTAACCAAATAGTGCACCACCAATAATCACGTTATGGAAGTGGGCAATAACGAAGAGGCTGTTATGCAGCACAAAGTTAGCCGCAGGTATCGCCAGCATTACGCCAGTCATACCACCAATCGTAAATGTGATCAGAAATGCAATCGTCCACCACATACTGGCACTGAACTCGACTCGGCCTTTATACATGGTAAATAACCAGTTGAAGATCTTAACCCCAGTTGGAATTGAGATAATCATGGTTGCAATACCGAAGAAGGCGTTGACACTTGCACCTGCCCCCATGGTAAAGAAGTGATGCAACCATACGATAAATGACAACACCATAATTACCATTGTTGCCCACACTAATGAGGTGTAACCAAATAAACGTTTACGTGAGAACGTGGCTGTAATTTCGGAAAAAATACCAAAAGCGGGTAATACCAGAATATAAACTTCAGGGTGACCCCATGCCCAAATGAGGTTGACGTACATCATTTGGTTACCACCCATATCAGTGGTAAAGAAATGGGTGCCGACGTAACGATCGAGAGTCAGCAGCGTCAGAGTGACTGTCAAAATAGGAAAGGCAAGTACAATCAGTGCGTTGGCACACAGTGATGTCCATGTAAATACTGGCATCTGCATCATTTTCATGCCAGGTGCACGCATGCGAAGGATAGTAACAACAAAGTTAATGCCCGTTAGCAGTGTACCAATACCTGATATTTGCAGTGACCATAACCAATAATCAACCCCGACCCAAGGATTGGCATCCATACCTGAAAGTGGTGGGTAGGCTAACCAACCAGTGGCAGCAAATTCACCAACAAAAAGGGACATGTTAATGAGAATAACGCCGACAACGAAGAGCCAAAAACTCAGGGAGTTTAAAAAAGGGAAGGCAACATCACGAGCACCTATCTGCAACGGCACAATAATATTCATTAAACCTACCACGAATGGCATCGCAACGAAGAAAATCATGATCACGCCATGGGCAGTAAAGACTTGGTCGTAGTGTTCTGGTGGCAGATAGCTGGCATCAATAGTTGAAGCCGCTTGTTGAGAACGCATTAATATCGCATCAGAAAAACCACGTACTAGCATCACCATTGATACGATGATGTACATAATACCTATTTTTTTATGATCGACAGAGGTAAACCATTCGCTCCATAAGTAATGCCATTTCTTTTGGTAAGTAATCAAACCAAACAGTGCTAATCCACCCAGCACAACCGCCATCATAACGGGGAAAACAACGGGATCGGTAAAAGGGATAACATCCCAATTTAATTTGCCGAAAATTGGATCCGCTTCGGCGTATACATCTCCTTTATAGGCCATTTTGGACTCCTGCGTGCTTCTCAATAATGTCTTTAAATTTCAGCGGTGCGACAGAGGCAAAATAGGTTACTGGATGTGGTGCAGTAATTTGCTCTTTAGCATTAGCTGTCAATTGATCGTAAGTGTTGTTATTTAGAACTTGCTCAGAGGTTTTGACTTTTTTGATCCATTGGTCAAAATCAACATCGTTCACTGCGTGGGCCTTAAATCGCATGTTGGCGAAGCCGTAGCCACTGTAATTGGCTGAAATCCCTCGATAAGATCCTTCTTCTTGTGCCATGAGGTTTAAACGGTTTTCCATACCAGCCATTGCATAGACTTGGCTACCTAGCTGTGGAATAAAAAATGAATTCATGGCGGTATCTGAAGTGACTAAGAATTTAACGGGGCGGTTAACGGGTAGAGCAATTTCATTGACTGTCGCGATCTGTTGTTCTGGGTAAATAAACAGCCATTTCCAATTCATTGCGACGACTTGAATGATTAATGGTTCTTTATCGGAAACGATCTCTTTTCTTGGATCGAGTGAGTAAGAAGTTTGATAGGTGATCCAACCTAATGCGAGAACGATCAGGCAAGGTACTGTCCACACAATGATTTCTATTTTGGTCGAATGCTCCCATTCTGGTGCGTATTCAGCTTTCTTGTTGCTATGACGGTATTTATACGGGAAATAAATGGTCATGAACAAAACAGGTACGATGATGATAGCCATCAAGAGTACTGATGTAATGATTAATGATGACTGGGCTTCACCAATGACGCCTTTAGAGTCAAAGAGCACCATGTTGCTACTGGCGAACAGAGCCACCAAAAGTAATGTTGAAAGTAGTGTAAGGAGAATGATTATCTTCTTCTTACTGCGGATTATTTTCATTTTTCCTCCTTGAACTTGATTACTCATAACAAATCAAAGTAGTAACTGTTACTGGATAAGAATTATTTTGTTATCTAATGTTTGTAAGTTTGTTGTTATCGTATCATTTCAAATAATGAAAAATAACACTCTGAGATATAATATTTAATTGTATTTAAGTAATAAAAAGCATCGAAAAGCTATTTTATTGTTATCTTTTGTATGTTAAATGGCTAATTTGCTACTGTATTGTAAATTTTATTACTCTATTCTTGATCAATTTAAGCAAGTAATAAAATGCTTATTTTACTTAAATGTATTAAAAATGTTAAAAACTGAACGTAGGTTATACTTTTAAGAATAAATTTTATGATTATGAGCGAAGTTGTTTTTTGAGCGGTTAAAAAGCAATCAAAAATTAAAGAGACAACCTGAAATGAACTGTTTAGTTTAAATTTATTGACGGGGAGTCGTTTTAGGTTTAAATTACACTGAACTGTTTAGTTCAATTTATCGAAAAGGTTAAATAGAGTAGAGAATAGAATAGATGTAGATCTATTATAGTCAAAATTTGCTGTGCTAATCGATGTTGGGGTCTTATTCAAAATACAAATCATGATAATCATATGACGAATGTAACGGTATTTGATCTGGATGTTGTTATTAAGGATGGCTGCCAATGAATATTTCCAGCTAACTAATCAGAAATAATAAAGAATAATTGTGGTGTTATTAAACCATTAACTTATTTATTAATATATTAATAAGTGAAGTTTAAGAGGTAGCTAATAAATAGAGATGACGTTGTATATTTTACATTGATAGATTTTTAGAGATTAAACGTTTATATTTGTTTTTCAAAAGCCTATTTATGAAATCTTATCAATCAAATTAGTGTTATTTTTATGCCTGATTTAATAGAGCTTCAATTTAAATAAATCATTATACTCATCGAGTCAGATGACAATTAACATAATAGTGGAGTCAATATGTCTAATAATATTTTTAGTGCAAGTAATGTAATTAAAGCTTTTATTGGTGGTTTCCTTGGTACGTTAGCTTTTACTTTAATGGGTAAATTTATTGCACCACACCTTATTGGACATTCGATGAATGTTGCCGCTATTATTGCTAATATGCTGGGTACATCTGATAGTGTCGGTTTGATGATGCACTTCATGGTCGGTTCAATTATATTCCCTATTGGTTATTTACTTGTTGGGTATAAATATCTACCAGGCCCAGGTTGGTTACGTGGTATTATATTTTTAATTCCAATTTACCTTATTGCGATGACCGTTGTTATGCCAATGGCGGGTAAAGGCGTGTTTTTTAATAGCGTTCCTATGTCAATGGTTGCTTTGATGGGGCATATGGTTTTCGGTCTTATTCTAGGATTGGTTGTTGGTACGCCTAAAAAAGCAATTAAATAATAACTATAATTGTTATTAATACTATATCTTTTATTAATAACAATTTATCTAGTTATTCCTTTTTTCTTATAAACATTAAAGTGTTCTTTTTGTTCTTAGTACTCATGTTTAATAAAATCGAGCTTTATTTTACATAGATAAACATGTTTATTAAAAAGAAATAGTGTATATATTAATGATCTCTAATGAGGGTTCAATATGACAACTTCAATAAAACTTAATGCGGGTGATCTATTCCCAGCAACACAAGTAACATTACTTGATGGTACTTCCGTTGCTTTAGGCAAGCCACAAGGTAATGCAACATGGCAGGCTGTATTTGTTTATCGAGGTAAACATTGTCCATTGTGTACAAAATACCTTAATGAATTAGAAAGCTATAAACAAAAGTTGTTAGATTCGGGTGTTGAAATTATTGCTGTTTCTGCGGACTCAAAACAACAGTTAGAAGAACATATTGAAAAATTAACGATCAGTTTCCCTATTGCTTATGGTTTAACTGAACAACAAATGCAAACATTAGGATTATATATTTCGATTCCACGTTCAGAGCAGGAAACCGATCATAATTTCTCTGAGCCTGCACTATTTGTCATTAATGAAAATGGTGGATTGCAGATTGTTGATCTATCGAATAATCCATTTGTTCGACCAGAATTAGAATCATTAGTAAATGGTATTGGATGGATTCGTAATCCAGATAATAACTATCCTATTCGTGGTACGTTTAAGTACTAAGAATAAAAAGCACCAGCCCAGCAAAGGCTGGTGTTTTTCTATTGGTAGCAAAAGAAGGGGGATAGATATATTACTAAATCTTGATACTTTTACTGTTGTTATTGAATGGAACTCAGCATAGTTTTATTACTTTTCAATAGATTAACGTTAGTGCTGTATTCTTTGTCAATATATTGGGTACTATAGCGATAATATTGATTATTGTAGTGAAAGTGTTATGGCTCAGAAAATGACGATGGCTGATATTTCAAAACAGCTTGGAATCTCTAAAATGACAGTGTCACGTTATTTTAATGGTGGCTATGTGTCAGAAGAAAATCGGATTAAAATTGATGCGATTGTAAAAGAAAATCACTATACACCCAATAAATTTGCGCGATCTATTCGTAGTCAATCTAATATTATTGGTTTTATTGCACCACGAATTGAGTCTTACACGACTAGCTTAGTGATTAAAGGTGCTTTAGCGGCAGCAAATGAGTCTAATGCCCGTATGTTATTTCATGCGACAGGATTTAGCCATGAATCTGAGCGCCAAGCCGTAAGTGAGTTCAACGGCCTTAATGCATTAGGTACTATTGTTATTGCTTCAAAGCACAGTATTGAAGAGCCTTTCTATAAGGGGTTAGAGAACCTAATCTTTATTGGAAAACAAATTCCTGATCATTGTTGTTTATATTATCCAGAACACGCGGCAATAACGGCACTAGTTTCCGAGACTATTCAGCAGTTACAACAACAGCAAGCCCCATTTTCAGCTATTCATTATATCTATGATGCGCGTATGCTTTCATCGCGAACTCAACTGATGCAAACCACGCTGGCTCATATTGCACCGACCTTACCGCATTCATTACAAGCATTAGCTGATTCTGAACAAAAAGAAGCTTATCAATCAATTACATTGAAATCTAACCATGTTTACTTTTGTGCTACTGATAATATTGCGATACGGTTATACCGTCGAGCCAAAGAACAGCATCTCAAAATAGGGCATGATATTTGGGTGATAGGTATTGGCGATTATGATTATAGCGACTTGTTAGTACCTAGTTTAACAACGGTGGCATTTAATTATTATCAAATGGGTTATCAAGCAGTGAAGAAGCTAATCAAGCGCGATTCAAGTTCTTGTGAAGGCCAATTTGAATTAAAAATTAGAGAAAGCTCTCAGTTCATTTAAAAACCTTTTGCATATCACTACATTCGATCTTACCGTATGTGTTATCGGTAACACATACGAATATGTAGTATACGTTTAGTAAGGTTAAATGGATGAATCACCCTAATAATACGTCAGCAACATCGCTTGCATGGTGGAAAACCGCCACTGCTTATCAAATATACCCCCGCAGTTTTTTTGACAGCAACCAAGATGGTATTGGTGATATTGCTGGCATTATTGCCAAGCTTGATTACTTAGTTAAACTTGGTATTGATTTAGTATGGATTTGTCCATTTTATCAATCACCTAATGATGATAATGGTTACGATATTAGTGACTACCAAGCCATTCACCCAGATTTCGGCAGCCTTGCCGATGTTGATCGCTTAATCAATGCTGCACATCAACGCGGTATTCGTATCATTATGGATTTAGTGATTAACCATACTAGCGATGAGCATCCATGGTTTATTGAATCACGCCACAATAAAACTAATTCTAAACGTGATTGGTATATTTGGCGTGATGGCAGTGAAGCAACGGCTGAAAAACCAACCTTTGAGCCTAATAACTGGGAAAGTATTTTTCATGGTAGTGCGTGGCAATATGATGCTGCTACTGCACAATATTACTTACATCTATTCTCTAAAAAACAGCCCGATCTTAATTGGCAAAATCCTGAAGTAAAACAAGCGTTATTTAGCATGATTCATTGGTGGTTAGCGCGCGGTATTGATGGTTTTAGAGTGGATGCTATTAGCCATATTCAAAAACAGCCAGGCTTACCGTCATTACCTAATCCAAAGGGTGATGATTATGTGTCTTCGTTTGATTACCACATGAATGTTGATGGTATTGAGCAGCACCTATATGAACTGCGTGACCAAGCTTTTGCTCCTTTTGATATTGTAACTGTTGGTGAAGCCAATGGGGTTGAAGCACAAGATGCATTAACGTGGGTGGCTGAGCCCACTGACAACGATAAAGGTGGCGTCTTTAATATGATTTTCCAATTTGAACACATGAAGTTGTGGTCAGAAGAGCAAAATCGTGAACAGTTTGATTTGGTGGAATTTAAGCAAATTTTAACCCGTTGGCAAAATGCGTTAGAAGGTAAAGGGTGGAATGCTTTATACCTCGAAAATCACGACCAAGCTCGTAGTATTAATACGTTTGCAAATGCCAATTATTGGTATGGCAGTGCCACCGCATTAGCTGCCTGTTATTTTCTAATGAAAGGTACGCCGTTTATTTACCAAGGCCAAGAAATCGGTATGGTAAATCATACATTTTCTACATTAGATGATTTTAATGATGTATCAGCTAAAAACTTAATCATTAAATTACAGCAGCAAGGAAAAACAGATCAACAGATATTAGAGTTGCTAAACCAAGTTTCACGTGATCATAGTCGACTCCCAATGCAGTGGAATACGCAGGCATTTGGTGGTTTTTCTGAGGTCGTACCTTGGCTGGTAGTTAATCCTAATTACACTGATATTAATGTTGAACAACAACAATGCGATCCGCATTCGATTTTACAGTTTTATAAACAGTTAATCACCCTTCGAAAAAACAACCCAAGTTTGATTACAGGTCGCTATCAATTATTACTAGAAAATGATGCCCATATTTATGCTTATCAACGGATTGAATCAGATCTGACGTGGACAGTTATTACGAATTTAAGTGATCACGAGACCAAGGTTGATCTGGATGTGGCTCAGCTAGGGGAGTTAGTGCTCGATAATCAAACGCCAAATAATAATAACACTCGTAGCGACTTTATGGCGACACAATTAGCACCAGCTTATGCGGCTTATGTGTTTGTGAAAAAACAATAGTTATATTTATGGCAGGTCAGTGATGACGTAAACCTGCCACCTCAATCAAGGAATTAGTTATGAGTAAATTACTTTCGTTTGATTTTTGGCAACGGTTCGGTAAATCACTGATCGTTGTGATCGCCGTAATGCCTGCTGCTGGTATTATGATTTCGTTAGGTAAAGTTGTCGCTATGTATGCAGGTGGCATTGGCGCTATCGAAACTCTTGGCCATATTATGGAAAATATTGGCTGGGGTGTGATTGTTAACTTACATCTATTGTTCGCCGTTGCAATTGGTGGTTCATGGGCTAAAGAACGTGCAGGCGGTGCATTTGCCGCCGTGATTGCTTTTATACTGATCAACCGTACCACTGGGGTTATTTTCGGGGTTAATGGCGGCATGATGAGTGATCCTCATGCGACTGTTATGAGTCTGTTTGGTTCTGAGTTGCCTGTATCTCAATTTTTTACCACTATCTTAGGCGCTCCAGCACTGAATATGGGAGTATTTATTGGCATTATCTCTGGTTACTTAGGGGCTAATTTATATAACCGTTATTATGACTTTTCTCGATTACCTGAAGCGTTAGCGTTCTTTAACGGCAAACGTTTTGTTCCTTTCATGGTGATTTTCTATTCAGTGATCATTGCGTTTGTATTAGCGGTTGTTTGGCCATTAGTACAAGGTGCATTAAATGAATTTGGTCAATGGATTGCAAGCTCAAAAGATAGTGCGCCTATTATAGCTCCGTTTGTCTACGGTACCTTAGAGCGTTTATTACTGCCATTTGGTTTACACCATACGTTAACTATTCCAATGAATTATACCGAACTGGGTGGGGCATATCAGTTATTAACCGGGCCAAGTGCAGGTTCAAGTGTTTATGGTCAAGATCCATTATGGCTTGCATGGGTGAGTGATTTAAATAATCTTAAATTAACCGATCTTGCGGCTTACCAGCATCTATTGGCGACTGTTCACCCTGCACGCTTTAAAGCAGGTCAAGTGATTATTGCAGCGTCTTCTTTAATTGGTATTGGTCTTGCCATGTACCATTGTGTTGATAACGATAAGCGTCTGCAATATAAGCCAATGTTCTTTTCAGCATGTTTAGCTGTATTACTAACAGGTGTGACTGAGCCAATTGAATTTATGTTCATGTTTGTTGCGCCTGTTCTCTATGTTGCCCATGCAATATTAACCGGATTGGCTTTTGCGCTGGTGGATCTGATTGATTTACGCGTGCATGCTTTTGGTCTGATTGAACTGATTACACGCGTTACAATGATGATTTCGGCGGGCATTGGTGGGGACTTAATTAGCTTTGTGATGGTGTGTATTGCCTTCTTTGCGATTAATTATGCTTTATTCCGCCTGCTTATTATTAAATTTAACCTACCAACCCCTGGACGTGCAGGTAATTATATTGATGAGAAAGCCGAAGGGATGTCACAAGACGATAAGCTTGAAATTATTATTCAAAACCTTGGTGGTCGTAGCAATATCGCAGAGATTGATGCCTGCATGACACGTCTACGTATTACGGTTAAAGATCCTGCATTAGTGGCTGATTATACCTTATGGAAGTCAACGGGGGCGTTAGGATTGGTCATTAAAGATCAAGGGGTACAAGCTATTTATGGTCCGGGTGTTGATGTGATTAAATCTGCATTAATTGATAAGTTTGCGATGGCTTAATCAGTTGTTGTAACAAATGACATTATTGATAAGCGTAGTTGAAATGCTACGCTTTTTTATCTTAATACATCATTAGTAAGTGAATGATTTATGAAGTTATTGACATTAAATACTCACAGTTGGCAAGAATCAGATCAATTACAAAAGTTAGCCATAGTTGCTCAAGCTATTATTGATCAAGATTGTGATGTGATTGCATTACAAGAGGTTAACCAACACCATCTTAGCGCTGTTGTAAATGAACAGATATGCAGTAATCATCCCGTACACAGCGATAATTATGGCTATTTATTACAGCAAAAATTAGCCGAATTGGGGCATGATTATCAGCTAACATGGGATTTTGTTCATCAAAGTTATGACGTTTATCAAGAAGGATTGGCTTTTTTAACCCGCTTACCTATTATCGAGCATCAAGTGATCGATTTAAGTGATCATTATGATGTCAGTAATTGGAAACATCGTCGCGCTGTACGTATTAAAGTGGTTTATCAACAACAAGAGTTGGATTTTTATAATTGCCATTGTGGTTGGTGGAATGATGAACAAGGTTCGTTTGCTGATCATTTAAATCGAATTACAGCGACATTATCACCGCGATTGAGCTTCTTATTAGGTGATTTTAATAACCCTAGTCATATTCGCGATCAAGGTTATGATTATGCGTTACAATGTCACTTATTTGATTGTTATGCCATGGCAGAAACGAAAGATACAGGGATAACAGTTGTTAAAAATATTGATGGTTGGCAGCAAAATAGCCAGTCATTGCGTTTAGATTATATTTTTAGTAATCAGCAACTGTCTGTAATAAATCATCAGGTTATTTTTAATTGTGATTTTTATGACGTGGTGTCAGATCACTTTGGCATTATTACTGAAATTAGCATTAGCAGTAAATAGATTGTCAGCTATATCATAATTAGTGACTAAAAAGCTCAAATTTAAACCATGATTTGAGCTTTTTATTGTAATTTTATGGTTATCTCATATCAACATCAGTGATTTCAGCATCAATAAAGTAACGCTCAGCTTTTGGTGCATCAAAGATAATTGGTTTACCTTGATGCTGTGTTTTTGGACGGAAATAGGTGTCTGGCATACGGTTAATTGAGCGCCATACGGTGAACTCGTCCGTGGCTATTGTTTGACCGTCACTATTACTTAAACGCACTTTCATGGTGACATTGACTACTGATTTCGAACTTTGGTTTGTCATCATGGTTGGAATAATCAGTGTACCATTTTCGTAATGTGCAGCCGTTAATAGTACGTCTATACCGCTATTACTTAGCTGTTGAATTGCTTTTTTCGACCCTATTTCAACGGCAACACCTTTTGATGCACTAATAACAGGAATAGCCATAGCTGATGTGGCGATAACGGGAATTGCCGTTGTTGTTTTGAGAGTAGGGCTGGTGGTTGGATGATTGGTTTGTGCTTTATATTGCCAAGTAAAGTTATCATGCAGAATAACTTGGCGTCCGTCTTTAAGTGTGATGGTTTGATCCGCTGCCCATGCTGAACTTGAAGCGATTAAAGTAATAACAATACCGCACAGTTGCGTTTTTTTTAGCATTATTCTGTCCTTAACTTCTGATGCTTTTAGGGATGCAATTCTAGCAGTTTTATAGCTAAATAACGCTAATTCAGTTATTGATAATTGTTATTAAATAGTATGGTTAACCCGTATTTAAAAAAGCCAGCATGATAACTGGCTTATAGAGAAACAACGTACTGTTATTATAAACAATGAAGTCGTAATTATTCTTGTGCTTGATGGTCGATAGCACTAAGAAAAAATGCAATTTCTTTTGCCAGTAACGCGATTAACTGATTGTTATCAAGACGATATATTTCATCTTCAATATAAGTAAAAGATTGATAAATTAACTGCTCTTGTTTCGAAATATGTTTGAATAACTCAGTATGATTTAAGGTTTGTTGCAACAGTTGTTGAAGTTGTATTAATGAATGGGTTGCACTTTTTATCTCTGATTCTATTTGATTGTTGAGTATTATTTGTTCTTTATTTTCATTGATTTGCGTTAATATGCGTAAAATAATATTAGAGCTACGACTACAAAGAAGAATGTGTTCACTGGTTTGTGAATTACGTTGTGGTTCGCCTAAATATCCCATCCAGTGATCAAATAAGTTGGTATCGTAGACTACACAATCTTGGAAGTGGCGTTGTAATTTTTCGATGTGTTGTGGATCTTTATTTGCTAAGTAAAGATGAAAGCTAATCAAGTAGTCAGTATAACCTTTGATAGTGGTTGATAGTTGGGTTGGAAATGATTTCTTTTGCCAGCCTGGAGTGAGAATAAACACAAAAATAAGAGGAATAAATACTCCTAATACGGTGTTATCTAACCGTGGAAGCATGATGTTGTCTCCCTGACCATTGAGTGAGAAGCCAGCAAAAACAAATAAAGTAACGAAGAAGACTGCAAACCCATAATGACGCGCAGAAGTATGAAAAAACAGTACAGCAGCAATACAGAAGACAAAAGGTAAAATGTCGGTTGATACTTGAAAGTGCAGTAAACCACCGACCACAATCAATCCACAAACCGTACCTGTAAGACGCTGTAACAGCCGTGTCCATGTCATGGATAAATTCGGACGCAATATCAATAAGCTGGTCATTAATGTCCAAAATCCAAAATCGAGATTCAACGAACGAACAACGATAAGGCCAGTGGTAAGACTCAATGTTCCACGAAGTGCGTGACGGAAATAACTTGATTTCAGTGTCATTTGACTAATGAGTTTTGAAACAAGATCTTTCCATTTCCATGTTAGAACAATAGGTTTAGCTATAATTTGAGGGGTGATTGTAACCGTGGTTGCTTTGTTTTTAAGTTCTTGTAATAAAAGATAAATAATATCTAATTTATTAATAAACGAATGTGCTGTTATTGCTTCATTTTGCGCTTCTTCTGCTACCTGATATTGACGTAAGGTTTTGAAATCGATCTCAGGTAGAGCTAAATGGTGTACGTTATTAACACTGACTTGCGCTAAATATTGGCTAATCTGTTGGTTTGCATAATGAATATTTTCTAACCATTGTGGGTTATATTGCTTTAATAATGGTGTTGACGTGAAATACATTAAGCGTGTTTGCTCGTTAATACGTTCTGCAATTTTTAAAAAACGATAAATGTCCTGTAATTTGGCGCTGTCTTCACCACAACAAAATTGCTGATGAATGCGGTATTCAAGGGTATGTGACAAAGTTGCTATTTGAGATCGGAATTGGGCAGATTTAATAAAGATCTGGTTTTTATCTGTTGCAAGTACAAACCCTTGATCGTGAAGCATGAGTTTCTTCGCTAATACTTGATAAAGATCCGATAAAATATCTTTTGATTCCTGATTTGGAAGGAAGTTAATTGCTAATGCTTGCCAAAAAATGTACCACACCGCGCCACCAGTAAGCCATGTGGGTATCATCCATACCGGACGGCCATCAAGGTGTAATAACATCGCGTAAATGGCTAAGAGAATCGCTGCAAAACCAATTGCACCTAAACGTGGCGTTAATACTGCTAGCATAAAAAGAGCAAAGCTAACAATGGCTAATGAGCCTGCAAATAGCCATGAGTGTGGGAAAACGAGCTCAATACCTAAACTGATCAAGAAAAATAGCGGTAGGGCAATCGCAAAATCGTAGATGCGGTATTTAGTCACACTTGAGGTATCGGCAAAACCACAACTAATACTGCCGAGTGAAAAAGCAATGCCCATAGTGACATGACCCATTAAAAACAATGGAATAGAACTGCTCACAAAGCTAAGGGCGGCGATATTAGTTCTTAGATTAAAGAAAGTTCGCAGTGATGGGTAACGAAGTAAAATATTTGACTGAATCATTATCGGCACGGTAGTTAATAAAAAATACGTATCTCTATAATTTATCGCTTGTTGGTATGTTTAGCCAGTGTAGTAGCTGATTTTAGTGATAAATTTATTGGATTAAAGGATTGTTTGTTGTTTTCTCGTTTTTAATTGATATTTTTGATTATGGCTAAAATCGCCATAATCATTGGAAGAAAATGCTATTTATTGTCATTGGTTTTCTCATTACTATTGCTCCATCAATAAGTTAAGAGCGATATTATTATGCAACATCAAATTATTACTGATCTAAATAGCCGCTATACTACAAAGCAATACGATAAAACTAAAAAAATTAGTGCTGAAAATATAGATGTCATTAAAGAAGCAATTCGTTTATCTGCTTCATCAATTAATTCTCAACCATGGAAGTTTATTGTTCTTGAAAGTGATGAGGCAAAACAGCGTTTTCATCAAACATTTGAAAATAAATTCCAATTTAACCAACATCATGCAATAGAAGCATCACATATTGTTTTGTTTGCATATAACCCTTCTTATACTAAAGATGACTACCGTCATGTAGTTGATGTTGAGGTGTCATCGGGACATTTACCTGCAGAAAAATATAATGATATGTTAGATGGTGCTTATGGTTTTGCTGAATTAAATACCGATGAAAATGGATTTAATGGCCATTGGACAAAAGCGCAAAGTTATATCGCATTAGGAAATGTATTGCATGTTCTTGCCCGCTTGGGTATTGCATCAACAACAATGGAAGGGATTGATTCACAATTGATTGGTTCAGTTTTTAAAGATGAACTTGATGGTTATGTTTGTGATGTTGCTCTTGCTATGGGATATCCTCTAGAAGAACAAGATTATAACTTTGGTTTACCAAAAGCGCGTCTAGCTATTGATGACATTATTACTGTACTGTAATTAATTGATAAATAAGTATCATACAGTTTTTTGTTTAGAGAGGTACATTTCCCAGCGCGGTGGTGTACCGATATGATCTTGTACTTCTCGAATAAACTCTTTTACCAGCATGGTATGTTTTCGATGAGGACAGATTGCATAAATAGCCGTATCTACACGAGAGATAATCATAGTTGGTAATAGCTGTATTAATCCTTGTTGTTCTAGTGAACCCTCTAGATTAGATAAATCAATAAGCGCATAGCCTATACCATCTTTGGCTGCGTTTATCATGGTCTTTACATCACTGACTTTGTATTTAGCTTGCATTTTATAGTGGCAAAATCGCTTACTTTTATCGGTGCTTTTAATCTGTAATTGATCAATCGTTAAGTCGACATTACTGTATACAATGGCTGGAAGTTCAGATAGTTGTTGTGGTGTATTAGGCATTCCATAACGTTGAATAAAGGCGTTTGAAGCAATTAATATAAAATGAGTATCGGCGATTTTTTTCGCAATTAAGTTTGATTCAGTCAATTTTCCAAGTCGAAATGCAATATCAAATTGTTCTGAAATAATGTCAGACTTTCTATCATCGAGTGAATGTACAATTTGGATATCAGGATATTGTGTCATAAAGCGTGAAATGACGGGTTGCAAGTAGTTTTGACCAAAATAAATGGGTGACGTGATCCGTAAAATGCCTTTAGGGTGTGATTGGTATGAGTTAGCAATGAGTTGGATATCATTTAAAGCATCGCTGAGTCTGGCTGTGTGTTTGAGAATATCCTCACCAGCAGACGTTAAAGAAAATGAACGTGTCGAACGGTTTAATAGCTGAACACCTAATTCTGTTTCTAATTTTTTGATTTTTTTTGATAATGATGAATTATCCATATCATGCAATGCTGCTGCTTTTGAAAAAGAACCTTGATGAACAACATCAGCAAAAAGTAATAATTGGGTAGTAAGAGACATAAAATAATCCTTTAATATTATTGTAATAATGAATCAGCAAATTTAGGTATTATAATAACTGAAAGTTAGACACGATAGATGAATTATTAACGCTATCTGTTGAAAAATAATAATCAAAGTAAAAATAGTAAGTGAATTTTTTCATTTTGCAATTTTTAAAATAAATACATTTCCCTTTTTAATCAGCCTATTGGTGATTTCTCATTTTTGATGCTTTGTTGGTTTAATATATGCATATTTATTTTACCTCTCTAAATTAGCTAGATGATAAGATATGATATTAAAGCAAGATAACAAATATCGACAAATAACATTTAGCATACTCACTATGCTAATTATCTTTTGTATCATATTTTCTACAGCGATTCATGCTGCACACTGGCGTGGTGGTGGCATAACATGGTCACCGGTAGCCTTAGATGCTGATGGTATTAAAAATGATGTGATTATTTCATTAAAAACCGCATGTCATGTTAACCGATCAGATTGTAATGGTAACCGTGTGACTGTTTCTGGAGGAACAAAAACATATCTTGGTATAATTACAAATCAGATTATTAATGGCGAATATAAATTAGAAGTATCAGAAACTCAAATTAAAGATGTTGATGTCAATACAACTTACTTTGCTAATTATGGTAGTTGTTGTCGAATTAGTTTGAAGAATAATTCTGGTGGTTCTTGGAATATTCAATCAACAATACTAGTACAAGGCGGAAATAGAGCACCGTTAATTGATTTTCCAATTTTATATCAAGTACCTCAAAAAAATAATGATGGCTCAGTATTAACAAATTATACGATGAAAATTCCAGCATTAGATCCTGATGGTGACAATATTAAATTTCGTGTCGGTAATACGAGTGAAATGGGAGGGGGTGGTAACCCTCCAGGTTTGACGATTGATGAAAGTACGGGTGTTTTAACATGGAATAATTCTGGTACATTAGCTCCTGGCTTATACAGTGCCGGTATTGTTGTAGAAGATGTTGACAATAATGGGGTTATTAAATCTAAAACCCATTTCGATGTGTTATTTAACTTAGTTGATAAACCCGTCGTTAATTTCATGGCTTTTACTGATAGTGAAGTGATTGTTAAAAAAGGAGATAGTTATACTTTTAATGTTACAGGAACTAATATTAATGTTATGAGTTTAGGTGATATTTCTGGTGCTTTGGTTGAAACTGGCGTTGATGAATTTACCTTTACTCCCGGGCCTGTTGGCACAGGATTAGATCCTGGTATTTACCCAATGACATATCAAGTTGTTGATACTACAAATAATTACGTTCATGGTTACTTTACTGTTACCTATATTGTCCCCGATCCTAATGCCCCTGAAATTCTAAATATTAATGGCGATAAATCTTTATATATTATGGGGCTTATTGCTTCTCTAGATGTTAACTCAGATGCAGTATCAACAGATATTGATAGTGTTACCCTTAATGGCGGCCAGCTTAAAATTAATGTGGCCTATAAAGATGCTGCAAATGAAATTACCTTTATTGAATCCGTTGGTGATGGTGTCGGTGAAATTCGTGTTGATGCTCTAAATCAAGTCTACTATGAAGGGGTGCTATTTGGTGAAATTGATATAATTAACAATGGTGTTGGAAAGCCATTACAGATTAATTTTATTGATGATGCAGCAACAACAACAACAGCCGCTGGATTAATGAAAGCAATTCGCTATCAGAATAATAGTAGCATTGTTGGTAATAGAGATATCAGTATATATATTGAGGATGATACAGGATTAAGTAATATCTATGCGATGTCGACAGATGTGTTACAAGGTGATATGGGTGATGCATTATTAGCCGGTAACGATGCCTTCCATGGTGAAGCTGATAGTGACGGTAATTATATTATGGACCTTCGTTTAGGTACGTTGTGGGATCCTAATATAAATGAACAAGATAAACTGGCATTAGCTGATGATAACGATAATCTGGCTGATGATGATGGTGTGACATATTCTTTACCCTTTATCGATATTAATAATAATCTTGATTTAACCATTGAAATTCAAGAAGAAGTCGATAATGGACGTCAACTTCACGCTTGGGTTGATTTTAATCAAAATGGTGTATGGGAAGTCTCTGAAAAAGTCATTAATGATAATACTGCGATCGTTGGTAGTAAGTTATATTCAATTACAATGCCTAATAATGTGTTATTGGGTTATAGCTTTTTACGTGTTCGCCTATGTAGCATGAATACAACCTGTGATACACCTAATAGTATTGCTTATGATGGTGAGGTTGAAGATTATCGGTTATATTTCTCAGACTTAACTGCGAATACGACTTGTGATGTAGTGCTTCAAACGGATGCAACAGCAGGCAGTAACTACGCATTATCGCAATTAGATCCAGCCTCAAATCCAATGGCATTTTCATCATTATCGTCGCCAATTTCTATTTCTGGTCATCCTACCATTTCTGATATTAGTAGCCTTGGTTTCAATCGCATACTAGGGTTATTTTATGGTACTTTTTACAGCGGCGGTAATGCCTACCTGTTTAATACTGATCGCAATGGTAATTCATTTATTGGTCTGGATTCAATAACAGCTAATGGCGCACAATCAATAACGCATTCCACCCATGGTGCGATTGCCTTTGCTGATGGTGAGGCTCTGGCATCAACGGTTGGAGGTAACGTCATTGGTAGCGTGACAATGGGAGATATTTCAACGGATGGATTATATCTTTACGCATCTTCACCAACCTTAAAAGGGCTGATAAAAATAACATTAGCATCGGGTAAGTTTGATGTTATTCCATTGTCTCAATATCTACATGATGGTGATATTGCTGTTAATACTGAAATAGATACGATTTATAGTACAAAAATGACTACGGGTAAGTTATCGTCGATTACAACCCAAGGTATTGTTACTGAATATAACATTAATTATAGTGGTGGTTTATTCCCACAAGATAATAGCGGAGCAGCAATTTCGGGCGGCTTGATCGCTGATAAAAGTTATAATATTTACGCATTTGTTAATAATGGTGATCATGATACTAACCAAGATGGCAGTTATGATTTAATGAATAAGTCGGCTGTGTATAAAATAAATGTATTAACCAAAAAAATGACCTTTTTTGCCGAAGGGCAAGATATTAATATTGTTGATCAAGATATTGCGGGTTGTTATTACTCACAAGATTATGGTGATGCGATTATCTCTTATGGTATTGCAGGCCATGGCTATAACGATATAGCCAGTAATGGTAATCAAGACCTCGCTTTAGGTAGTTCATGGGACAGTGAATTAAGCACGAAAGAAAGTATCGCCGCAGATACCGATCCTGAAGATGATGGAGTTAATGTTCCTGCATCAATTACCGTGGGTATTCCTGCTCAGATTGCCGTGACAGTGCCTGCTAGAACGGGTTTCTTAAATGTCTTTGTTGATCTTAATGGTGATGGTGACTTTAATGATAATGATGAACATATTGAGAACGATAAAGCCATTAGTTTACTGACAACAAACCTTGAAATAACTATTGATCCGGCACAAACAGATTCTTATAACGGTGATAGCATAATGCGTTTCCGTATTTGTAGCGCGGCTGGTGAGTGTAATAGTGCTGCTAGTATCGCTGCTGATGGTGAGGTCGAAGATTATCAATTTAGATTGATTAATCAGATTGTATTAAACGGTACTGTATTTGAAGACAATGCTCTCGGGACAGCTCTTGCAGCACATGATGGTGTTATGGATGGTAATGAAACTGGCATTGCAGGCTTTACTGTAAAGGCTCTGTTTAATGGTTCTGTCGCCGCTGCTGGCTTTAATCCTGGTGATGTTGTTGCAACTGATATTAGTAGTGGTTCAGGGCTATATAGTCTGATTATTCCTGTTATTCTTGCCGGTGAAAATCTTATGCTTGATGTGGTTTCTCAAGCAAAATGGATTGATATTAGTGAAAATAACGGTGGTCATGCACAAGTTACAGGTGGTGCAGTAACAGATAGCCAGATGATCGTGATTGCATCAGCAGGTGATAATCTTAAAAATATCAACTTTGGTAAAGTGCAACAACCAGTAATGAATCCCGATAATTACTCCGAAGTTGAACCAGGTAAAAAGATTGTTTTCCATCATAATTTTAAAGTCAATACGAGTGGTAGTGTGACATTTTCTATTGTAGATAAGGTTGTGGCCCCTGCAAATAGTAATTGGAGTACAGTGCTGAAGCATAATATAGATTGTGATGATCAATTAAATAACGATCAGACCATTCTTAATAGTATTAATGTTGATGCTGATACTAATAAAGAAGTTTGCTTAGTTGCACACGTTTTTATTCCCGTAAATGCATCATTAAATAGTTTATTTAATTACAATATTAAAGCGGTAATGGTGTTTGACGATACTGCCTCAACAGGTCATGGTATTGTCAACACGGTGATTGATTCAGATACAGTACGTGCTGTTTTCTCTGGCGCAGGAACACTGAAACTAGAGAAAAAAGTCGCGAATATAACCAATGCTAATGGCAATGACATTAGTAACAGTGCTAAACCTGGTGAAGTTATTGAATATACTGTTATTTTTACCAATACAGGTAGTGGTGATATTAAAGAAGTCATGATTTTAGATACCGTACCACAACATACTTCACTCAGTAGCGCGATTAATTGTAGCAGTGGTACTATTCCATCAGGGTTATCGTGTAGCTTTATACCTGTTGCACCGTTGAATGCTATTGGTTATCAAGGCGGTGTTAAATGGATCTTAACCGGAACGTTAAGGCCCGGTGAAAGTGGCAATGTTGTATATAGAGTCAATATTGACTAAGTAATAATTGTTTTTAAAGTAGGAGAGTTTTTTCTCTCCTACTTTTTATTAAGATATTACTTAATTCATACTTTTATATACCGCAATAGCCCCACAAATAAAGCACAGCGTTAATGCGCCATAGCGAATGGTTTCTTTTGGCAGTGATTGTGTGGTTTTTAGTGCCAACCAATATCCTGCCCATGCTGCAGGCAATAAAGGTAATGTTAGCCATAGCTTTTCAATATTTAAAAAGCCAACAGGTATCAATGTGATAAGGGAGATAATGGAGCTAAAAACAAAAAATGCAGATAAATTAGCACGTAACTGATTCGCTTCTTGATGTTGTAACAAAATAGCCATTGGCGGCCCACCAATAGCTGAACTGGTACCAAATAATCCAGAGAAAAACCCCGCAAAAACCATTCTTATCGGTGTAGGTTCAATTCTAAAAGGCATAATGCTAATAAAAACGGCCAGTAATACTAATAAGCCGACCCATAACGATAATGTTTGTGCTGATACAAAAACAAGTAATGTCGCTCCTGCAATCGAACCTGGAATTCGGCCAATGATTGCCATTTTTAATCCTCCGAGCTCAATAGACGAACGATATTTTCGGCTATTGAGTAATGAGATGAATAGGGCAACAAGGCAGATAGGTGCCGGTACATACTGAGGTGCAATAATAATAAGAATAGGAGCCGAAATAATCGCAAGTCCAAACCCGATTGCTGTCTGAACAAAAGATCCTAAAAAGATCATAATAATTGCAAGCAACGTTGTTGATTCGATGATCATGGTAGTATTCTTATTAAAGGAGTAATAAAGTGATCGCAAAGTAATATTATTGGCGGGAAATGTAAATGATGATGTACTTTAAAAGTTAATTGTCTGCCATTAAAGTGAGTTGGGAACGTTTATTGCTAAGCCACAAAATTGAGCTTTATTGATACAACCAACTTGTAATTGAATATTACTCAGCCATTGTTGTTGATTAATTGCAGGCCATGCCACTGATACTTGCCGCTCATCTGCTTGATAGGTGATAGTGTAATCTGCTGCGGTAAGCCCTTCAATCATGAAAAAACCATCGGCATCTATTTTATAAGTCAGCTGATGTTGAGTGCTATTGTTGAGAAAAGTAATAGTGGCATTTGTATGGCCATCAAAATTTGTAATATAGCCATCAACGCCAAAAACGCGATCTAAACTAACAATAACATTGGTGATACCTCCTTTTTGAGTATTAATTAACAACGGGTTATATTGTGGCTGCAAATTAATATCAATGGTTGCTGGGTTTAATGTTAATGCGACATTATCAGCAATAGCCACACCTTCTAATTCAAACATACCATCAGCATTAGATGTTGCCTGTTTACGATAGACACTAAGATTAACATTTGGAATTGGAGTCCCAGTATGGTCGACAATTTGTCCTCTAATGGTCGCATAACCATAATCATTGGGATTTATCGACGAGAGTTGCCAGTTTTTTGTTTTTGAAAGCTTTAATCCATAACTATAACGGGCTAATAGCGATATTGAGTTAAGTGTCACATTTGTTGTTAGTTTTAAGGCTGGGTTTACTTCAAGCGCAAAAGAGGCTGATGCCGTCAGATTTTTTCTATAAGATGCATTGAGGCTATAACTACTTTGATTTGAAGTAATAATGGATGGGAAAAAGCAATTATTACATTGGTAACGATAGTTAGCGTTATAAGAAAGTGTATTATTTTGAGGTGATCTTAATAGGTTTAACTCTAATGCTTCAGACGCATTTTTTATGTAATTAACCGTCAGCGCATATTCCGTATAAGGGACTTTACTCGCACGAGTATCATTGACCGAAAATGCCGCAGATAACATTGAATTGAGTTGAGAGCGAATAGTCGCATTAGTATTAAGATGCTCATTATTGTAAATAGCATTAATCGTTAATGATGCCAAACTATTATAATATCGATATTCGAGCTGGCTAAATTGTTCATTATTATTGGTAGTGAATAAATTAGAGCGATTATAATTAAATTTCAAATAGTGATTAGCATTAAGATTGAAGTCTATTTCAGCTAAAATGTCATTTCGAGGAGTTATCCAAGCGAGAGTCATACCGATATTAGCAGTTGGGATGGCGCGAAAACCGACAGTAAAATCTGTTGTTAAATCTGAGTGGAAAGCACTGATCCCTAAAGTAAGATTGTCTTGTATACCATAACTAAAACGCGCTCGTTTACGTTGTATGTTGTCGATTTCTCCTTGAATTGAATACGCAAAACGACCTTGTTTTAAAACAGATTCTGATGTGTTAGCAATATGAATTTGGGTATCAACTATTTGACCAATACCAATCCGTTCTTTAAAATTTACCATATCACCGGGCATTACTGAAAAACCATCAACAATATATCGGCCTGAATTATTTGCTTGAACGGTTTTAATAAAAATACCATTAACATATATATCAACATATGCATCAGCGAGTGTGTTTCTTTCATCATAAAAATGACCTTCACCGTCACTTTCATAATTGGTCAGGCTATAGCCATTTTTAGTGTGATAAATGCTATTGGTCATTGATTCAGAAATGACAATATCGCCAATGGTTAAACTGGCATCTGTAATCAGGTTTTCATAGAAGTAGCGATAATAGGTGAGGATATCATCTGTATTTGATTGCATTGATATATCGATAAATTGGTGGTTGCTACGAAAAAAAAATCGCTAGCTACCTCTGCGTGTAATTGTTGTGCAAGATATTGAGTCGTTAGTGATAATCGACTTTGGATCATTGTCGTATTGGTGGGTTGGGTTCGTGGTTGAGCATTTTGGCTTTTTATCTTCTCCGCTTTTTCTATTGAAAGAGTACGAGCGAGATCGATACTTTTTTGAATATCTGTAGGTGAAAGATGGTGTGTTTGTATTTTTAATATATAGCTATCAGCGTCCCAATAAACATTTGCGTTAAAACAAGCGGCAATATCTTGCCAATGTAACCAATATTGATTCTCTATATGTTGAAGAGTTATTGGATGTTTCTTTTTATTCGATGTTGTATAGCAAATACGTTGTTTGAAGTTAATCGTAGTTTGATGATCATCTGGTTTTAAAGTAACAAAATAATGGCAGCGTGTATCATTACATTTCTCTTCAAGTCCATAAAGTAACGGTAATAAAGTTGATATGTTTAAATAAGGTGTTTCATTTTCAACAAAGACCCTAAAAAATGAGTCATAGCGCTCATTAGTTTGAATTTCAATAAATACTTCTGATAATTTTTCTGCGTATAATGATGAAGAGAAAATAATCATAAATAGGAGGCTATAAACAGATTTTTTGTTGTTCATCATTAATCTTAATGGTTGTTTTTCCATTATAAGCAATATCGAGATTGGATTGACGAAGAAGAATTAATTGTTTATATACACTATCATTCAATAATTCTATTTTTTGCTGGTAGCGTGAATTATTAATGATTTTAAGTTTATTTTTTCCACATTGAATAATAGGTTTCGGCGGTGAGTTTCGACCTTTCTTTTGATAATAAATAGGCACTGATGAATTAACGAGCATAGTAAGGTCAAATGATATTGATTCACTATTATTTTCAGTGGAATTTACTTTTTTGATGACTTCTTGCGTGAATTTTAAATGTGTACGATATTCACCTTTTTCATAATTAGTTGGTAAGTCAGCAATACGTAATCTGATAATTTTCCGTTCATTCGGCATTAGTTTACTAATAACGGGAGGAGAAACACGAAGAAAAGGCGTAAGATCTTCCATTTTCTGACTAATACTACTATGTCGCGTTTGATATTTCGCCATCGGAGATGCAATAAAAGAGGGTGAAATTCGCACTCGAATAGGTTTTTTCCCCGTATTTGAAACGAGAAATTTTTGAGTGGTATTTGCTTCTGCTGTAATCACTCTTAATGGCGCTATTTTCATATTGGCCATTGAGTGGTGGGAGAAAAACAGAATGAGTATTAATAATTTATACATTGTCACTCCTTTTTATTTTATATACTCCGCATGTAATGTTAGTGAAGTAATAAACTCTCCACTTTTCATACTTGCTGGTATACTAATTGTTCCATCAATACTTAGTTTTTTTGAGTAGCCTTTAGCGTTGATAAAAACTAATCCCTTAGAATTAAAACCATCTCTATATGTTATATTTTTAATGAAAATATTATTTTTAGTGTTTTTTAGTGTGTCAATTTTAACGTGAGAATTTGGTTTCCCTTTTAATTTAAAACTAAAGCTTCCACTCTCAATATTATTTTTAGAAAATTTGACCTGTTGTAAGTACTGACTTTCCACAACCGTAATTATAATATTTTCTTGTTCAATAAATTCAAGAGCAAAAACATTGGTACTTATAAAAAGAAAAACAAATAAAGATCTACTGATAGACAACGGTAACATTAAACGACCCTGTGTAATTACCATCGGTGAGTGCACCTGTCGCATTATCAATATCTGCAGTACCACCGGCTTTCACTTCTGTAGCACCGTTTAAAACGATTGATGCGTTGTTGAGGTTAATACCGATAACAGGGATCGTTTTTGTTCCATCAACTGTATGAGTTAACGTTGTTGTTGCTTCTGTTGAAACATCAGCAGTTAAACCATCATGACCTGTTACTGTAAACGCTGCTGCACCGCCATCAGTTGTGGCGATAATCACATCTGTTGTTCGATCTGAGAATATAGTACCAAAATCTAATGAGCTGGTTTGTGAAATAGATAGCGGTGGAATTATCTCAATGGTTGCTTGAATACTTCCTATTTCAGCTTGTGCTAATGATGGCATTATTGCTAATGTAACAAAAGCTAATTTCCTGATCGATTTATGCATAATATATCCTCTTGTTTAATTTTTTACCCTATTTAAAGTTAGTCGATGAAATTATGAAACTCAATGAATTGGCCGTGATATGAAAGAATAAAAATAGTGCATGATGGGAATTAAAACTTCTTTTTTTTCAAATATTTATTTTATTGGTGGGTTTTATTAAGTGAAATAAATAGAATATTCTTATCTTTGAGAAAATAGTTATTGTAACGTTATCGGTGAAACAATACTCATTAAGCAATAAAAACAGTGAAAACATTATTTATATTGCTTATCTTATGACTAATAGCAGCGTTATTTTTCTATTATTTTTTCTATAAAATGAATGTAGATTATTAATATCATGTTGATACTAAATAAATGTAATAAATATTCTGCATCTTTAGTGTTTGATAATGTTTCACTAAACAGCATAATGGCTGTGACGACAAATGATGAAATGGTAGCTCTTATTAGCCATGGTCGATGTTTATTGATAAGAGATTCTTTATTAATAATCGATATGATTATCAATAGAAAGGGTAGGCACTGTAATACTATAATAATTGGAAATAGAATATTAAAAAAAGGTGTGAAAAATAGATGACCTATTCGACTATTATCCCAATGACCAACAATGTGATCATGCCAACCATTCCAAGTTAAACCGTAATAAGCTGTTTTAGGGTGAATTATACCTAAAAAAATACCAACTATTTTATCAAGAAAACCATTTTTTAACCAATATGCAGCCAGAAATAACTGTACAGGAATTATATATAAAGAAAGTTTTTTCATACATTGTTACCATAAAAATAATATAATCTGAATGATAATGAATTATTTGATTGAATATTAATTTAAATACAATGTAAATTGGAATCAATATCACAAAAATGATATTTACGACAAGAGGGGTTTTTTGAGTGAATATGATGCTACTGTATTATTAAGTTTAATTATTTAATTCGTGAATATAATAATTTATACTTTTGTCTTTGATCTGTATTTTCACAAAATAAGATAATAACAAGTGATTACATTTATCGTTGGTAATGGATTCATGAAGCTCTTTCATCCATAAAATTGTGACAATATTGGTAATGTACCTCTGCATATCAACGAATGTTGAAGTCTTGGTTATATTGATACCTTTGATGTAAGGTTAGGTAGGTTAACGGACTCTCAGTTATGGTTACAAAAGTAGGATATACAATATGTCAACTTTAGTGACTTAAAATAGTCAGTAGAGAATATGTATTTGCCACAAGTGAGTGAAAATCACATATTCTCTTTTTATTGTATGTGTTATTTGGATAGTTGGTCTAGAAAAACCAACCCCTGTTTTAAGCCATTAGTGGTTAAGGTGTTATAAAAGCTATCGATATCTGCTAAATATTGGCTTATTGCTAGTTTTTCTTCGCTGTTTTTCGTCATATTTAAAAAGATGAGACATACTGTACCTGTTCGAGAATGGATCACTTGTTCTAGTAATAAAGTCCCGGCTTTTGATGATAATTTGATACCTAAATCTAATGTGTTGTTCGTCATGGCGTGGCTAAAAACAGATAGGAGTTCATTATCAATATCTTCAGCTTGTGAAAATAATGAAGCGAGAAACTTGACGTGCTTAGTTGCGAGTGCTGCGACCATATTCTCCATATTTTCAGCTATCGGGGATTTCTGCCATTGCAACATATCATTTGATGATACGGTTGTTATTTGATTACACGTATTTGCTTTATCTATTGCAGTATCATGATTTGAAATATAAAACATATTAAAGCAATGTTGAATCACCCATTCAAAATTAATTTCAGGTGTACTGATATTGTGCTGTGAAAGAATATTGGCAGTGTCATTTTTGGCTTCACAGTGCAGTGATTGCACCATCAGATACAGTGTAAAAAATATTTTTCCTTGATGAATAGCCTCATGCATACGATCATCGAGTGATGATGACCGTGCTGTTAACTCCGTAAATGTTGCAATTTCTCTCACGGCAGCCTGTATGTGCAGTTCGATACTAATCGTATTATTTAGTCTTGTACTCATTAGCGTATTCCTTTTTCGCTGGTACAGTCTAATTGTGGTACAGATTATTGATTTATGCACATTGGAAACGGTGAACTGTGAATAATGTTCATCTTTTCTTAACGGGGATTTAAGGTAATTGAGCTACAACATTAGTATTTGTAAGGATATACTACAACAAAAATTACAATAATAAGATGTATTGATAATGAATATTACTTATAGCGAAAATCGGCATTTACGGAAATTTTTTCATTTACATGAGCAATATCAATCTGTTATTTACCAAGATGTACGCGAACGTTTACCTCAATTAATCGCGATTCAATCTGCAAAAATAAAGACAGCAAGACAATTACGAAATGATGGTTTGAAAATTTATGAATATAAGATTATTGCAGCTAAAGATGCTGTATTTCGATTAGCTTATACATATTTTAACGATACTATTAACGTTATTTATATTAGTCAAACCATTATTAAGCATCAGTTTTGTAAGTTATTAGAGAAAACAGAACTTGTTGATTAAATTATCCAATGAAATAACGAAGAGGGAATAATAAGCCGTTAAGTCATGTTAACGGCTTATAGATTTATCTCATTGAGTTATCGACGGGTTCAACCCAGAAAACCCCAACTTCTTTTTTGACGACTTTAACCGTCACATCTTTGGCTATTGTTGTATCTGCTTTTATTAACCATTGAATACCGGAATAATTAAAGGTATAGCGTTCTGACGGTAATAAATCTTTTTCTAGTTTAAATGTTATAACGGCAAAATCAGTATTTACATCCGTTTTAGCTGGTTTGTTTTGTAATTTTTTGAATGGCTTCCAGAGTGCAATAGTTAACAGTAACGTTATAATTGCTAACGTTGAAAGTGTACTTATCCAATTAGCATCAATGATGCCTATATAAATTAACCCACTTGTGAGTAGCATAGCAATGCCGAAAAACAGCAATACTAATGTACTGCAACCGAGTATTAGTACTTCAATGATAAGAGCAAGTAAGCCCAATACCAGTAATGTTTGTGAGATATTGCTAAACATACAACACCTTAGTTCTAAGAGTGGTTTTTCTGAGCTTTGTTGATCGAATTAATAATGGATAAACCTTGCGCTACCATCGAGCTTGCATTTGTCGCATCTTCACTTAAAAGGACAACCGATGATTCTTTAGCAATGGCTTTCTTTGCCTCAATCGCTTTAGTGGCTAATTCAAGTTGAATCGCTTTTTGGCCTTGCTCTGTATCAGCAGCTTCACCGATTTTACGTAATGCCTGTGCTTGAGCATCTGCAACGGCTAAAATTGCTGCTGCTTCACCTTCTGCTCTAAGAATTTGTTCTTGTTTATCGGCTTCTGCGGCTAACACTTGCGCTTGTTTTTTACCTTCAGCGACATTGATAGCTGATTGACGATCGCCTTCAGATTCAAGAATTTGTGCTCTTTTTTCACGTTCAGCTTTCATTTGCGCTTCCATTGCTTCCATTACAGAGCTAGGCGGCACAATGTCTTTAATTTCGTATCGTAAAACTTGCACTCCCCAAGGGTCAGAAGCGGTATTAATAGCAGCAACAATATTTGCATTCAACAGATCGCGCTCTTCAAATGTCTTATCTAATTCCATTTTACCTAATTCAGAACGCATGGTAGTTTGCGCGAGTTGAGTGACGGCAAATCTATAATCATCAACACCATAGGTAGCTTTGTAAGGTTCTAGAACTCGAAAATACAGCACGCCATCGACAACAAGGCTAATATTGTCTTTTGTGATAGCAGATTGTGAAGGAACATCGACTGCAGTTTCTTTTAGGCTTCGTTTAGCACCAATACTATCAATAAACGGAATAATGAAATTTAAACCAGCTTCCTTTGTCGATCGGTATTTACCAAACCGTTCAACGAGCCATGCTTCGTTTTGTGGGACAAAGATAATGCTTAATTTAAGCGTAACCACAATAAATATCAGTAGGTATAATTGTGGACTTGTAAGTAAGTTGGTGATGAGATCGAGTGGCATTTATACATTCCTTATGTGTATTCGTTATGATTTTAGTTTATATAATGAACGATGGAAATGCTATCACACTTGTTTCTTATGCTCATCATACGCCGCTGAATTCGTGATCTATAGCTATTGGAAATGTAATTATTGATCTAAATTATAAAAAGAAGAGATATAAATTTGTAATGCTCATATGTGTGTAATTCACAGTATAAACATTACATAAAGGATTTCTGATATGTTTATACTGCTTGTTGCAGAGGCGTGAGAATAAAGTGTTAGCGGTGTTCTAACGGGTATGAACGATAACTCCACATACCATAAATACGAAGCGCATCACGGTATATAGCAAGTAGTTCCTCATCTGAAGGGATGACCAGTTTTGATAAAGGCTTATCGGTAACACTGACACTATCAAAGGTGATACCTCGTGGTCCTATTTTCCAACTAGCAATATCAAACAGTGTTTGACCTCGTCGTACATGGCTACCAGAGCTGACAATCGTTGCATGATCAATTTTATGACGGGCTAACGCATAACTGGTATATAAAGTATTTTCAACCATATTACGCGCATAATTATCTTCAATAATACGTCGCTGAGGGATGCCATTCTTAATAAGCCAATCAGCCATTAATTTGCCTTCAGTTTGATGATTTTTAGGCATACCACCAGTGACAATAATTAATGCTTTCGGTGATTGTTTTGCTAGGGTTAATGTCTTTTTAAGTCGCTGAATAAGAATATTATTCATCGTACCATCAGGATTTAAAGCATAACCTAACGTGATGATAGCGGTATTACCACTATAGGTTTTTTGCGTGGTAGTTTTCAGTGGTATCGCAACAACATGATCAACCGTGTTAATAATATGCTCTATATCAGCCTGACGACCAGGATTGAGTGATGCTAGCTTGGTCATTTGTTCAATTGATGCATCATTATTACCCTTGAAATTGTGCCACACAGCAAGATACGACAGAATATCAATGTCATTAGAAGCAACCGTTTGTGCTTGCGTAAAGAGTGTAATAGCGCGATCAATATTACCATTATATATTTGAGCATTGGCTGCCGATATAAGTAAATCGGTACGGTAGGGTTCAAATTTATAGGCTTGTAATAGACGGGATGTAATAAAATCAAGATTATTTGGTATGTTGGCCGTAAATCCGGTCTGAGATATGCGAGAAGGTGATTGAAAGGCGATAAGAGCATCAGTTAATAATTGATTTACGACTTGGCGTTTAGTTATATATTGATCGATGTCTGTTGATGATGTAATACTTTGTAAGGGAGCCGAAGGATTAGCAAAGGCAACGGTATAGCTCAAGCAAAGTAAGCTACCAATTAAAGTTGAAATTATATTATTCTTCATCGTCATTTAGGCGTTATTGTTTTAATAAAGAATATACTGAATTGAGATGTTCAAGAATGTGATCATTACGTGATATTTATTGTGAAATAATTGTATGTTTTTATGATGTGACCATGATCTCATAAATATTTACATTCGTTTATGCATATGTTTTTCTATCATCATACGGTAACAGCAAGTGCTTATGGATGGGTTGTCGTTGGCAATAATGTTAGCGGATTATTTTTGCCACTATGTAACCAGTAAAGCCCTGTGCTTTCATTTAAGATAAGTTGTAATTGTTTTTGACCTGCAACGACGTAGTCATAACGAATCGCATTATAGCCATATGATTTTGATTTGTTATCGTCATCTAAGAAAGTAAGTGCTTTATTTTTACTTAAATTAGCATTGTCTTGATAAGCCCAATGAAAGGCTTTAGGTGTGATTTTTAATGTGGAAATAAATTGGGATTTTTTATTCATTATCGTTAATGATTCTGCTGAGAGTGATAAAGCTTGATAATGACCTGTTTTTTTACTTGTAATAAAGCTTACTTTTGAATAGTCAAAAACATTTTTTTTATCTGTTGGAGAAATATAAAAATTTGATATTTTAGAGATAATGCCGTAATTACTAATATATGAACGGTAAACAATCGATAAAGGTTCATAGACAGAATCTGAGATCAGACTAACTTTTTCACGAAATATTTTTTTATTATCGATAATGAGATGAGTAAATTTAGTCCATTCATCAGGGGACACTTTATAACTGAAATCAGTCATTGGCTTACATTGATTAGTCCCAGGTGTTACTTGACACCAAGCAATAGAATAAAAGTCATCTGATTTATAAAAATATATTCTTTTATCGGTTATTGTCATTTTTCCATATTTATTTAGTTGTTGTGAGAATATTTTTTTAGTTTTATTTCTTAAATCAAGTTGCTGCTCTAAAGTTTGGCTAATGAAGGTAATGCTATTATTACCAATATGGTCATGTTCAATTAAAAAATGCGTAGGTTCTGTTTGAGGAGGGTACATGTACCATGCACCACTACCCAATAATGTAGACGTAAGGATAATGGCAGAAATAATGGTTTTTTTATTGATCTTACTGATAGTGCTGTTTGATTTTTGTTCGCTTAGGTCAACATGTTCGCGTGTAAATTCACGAATCTGATAGCCAACACGAGGTAATGTTTCAATAACATCGCCTTTAGTTTTCTCATTAAGTTTGACTCGTAATGCACGAATCACCTGAAATAATGAGGCTTCGGTAACAATACGATCAGGCCAACCAACTTTGAGTAAGTCATCTTTGGTTACAGGAGTACTATGATTTTCAATAAGATAGCTAAGAATATATTGTTCTGACAAATTTAACTTGAGCGTAGATTCGGGTGTTTTAAGTACTCCTTGGCTTGCGATGAAGCATACTTTTGTCCGAAATCTTATTTGCTCAATATTTGACATTTATAATCCTCGAGTATTATTTATTAGTTTGTCAATTTTATCATGAAAAAGATATAAAATAACTTATCGGTGTTAGAAATAAGCTCTAATACTATTTACATTATGAATTTTTGACATAAAAGACAATATATTCGGTGATGATTAACCGATTACAGATAAAACAATATGCTAATAAATGATTTTTCATATTATTAGATATTGTATTTATCAAGAAAGGATGATATTTACATTTATATATGTTAATACGGAACTTATAAATAAAAGAAAGAGTGTGAATGCTCTTTCTTTAAATTTAAATATTATCGTGACAATAAGAGATATTACTTTTGAAAAATCTCAGTAAACTCACGCTTCATTGGTGGGTTACGACGAGCTTTTTTCAATTGCTTACACATGTCTTTAACACAGTTAACCAGTACTTTATCAAGCATTGATGCTTTATATTCTGCTTGCTCTTCAGCCCCCATGTCTTCTGGGAATTTTGTATCTTGCATCTCACCAAGGAAGTCAACGCCAGAGTAGCTTTGGCTTAATGCAACTAAAGAGTGAAATTGCTCAAAATTATCCAAAACATTTTGTGCGCTAGCAGGTAATGCGTTCCATGCCTCACGTGAAGTTGGCTCTGATACCTTATAAACGTTGACAAGCATATCAATCAACTCTGCTGGCACTTCTTCAAATTTTACGACTTGACGAAGTTCTGGAGAACAGTCATCTAATGTGTACACTGTTTCTTCGATGATTTGATCTTCGTTGCTATTAATTTCAGACATAGTTTTTCCTAACACATTATGTTTTTAGAAGAGGAATCCTATATTCCTACTGATAAATGTCAATATATGATTATAAAAGTCATAATAAAATTTATTTTAGTAAATAGTCATGATGTAATCACGTTGTTAAGGTTTTTTTTTTCAAAGAGGCATGTATGGCACGAACAATGCAATGTGTTTTATATTATATGCTTGCTATCATAAAGGATTTAATATGGGCGTGATGCGGATTTTAATTGCCGATGATGTCGTCAGTGAGCGATTATATTTAACGGCGTGTTTAACAAACCTTGGCCATCATGTTAAGTCAGTATCATCAGCGGCTGAACTTTTAAAATGTTACTCAGAATTTCAGCCGGATCTGTTATTAGTTGATATTGAAATGCCAGAACAAAATGGAATTGAATTGGTTCATACTATTCGACATCGATACCCAGAGTGGGTACCAATTATCTTTTTAAGTGGTCTTAATGATCCTCATATTATAGCCAAAGCTATTGATGTTGGCGGCGATGATTATTTAGTTAAGCCGATTAATCCGATTATTTTAGCAGCAAAAATGCAAGCAATGAGTCGTATTTCAATTATGCGACAACGGTTAGAACACACCACTGCACAATTACAAAAAGTAAATAAGTTGCTATTAGAGCAAGCAAATGAAGACCCATTGACCAAACTCGCTAATCGTCGTTATCTTGATCAAAAGTTGAAGGAGTTTATCGCGTTACATGGACGTAATAATTTACCATTAACAATTATCCTCCTTGATGTTGATTTCTTTAAATTATTTAATGATTTCAAAGGGCATATTGAAGGGGATAATTGCCTTAAATTATTGTCATCAAATTTGAAAAATATCTTTAATCGAGCGGGTGAGGTTTGTGGCCGTTATGGCGGTGAGGAGTTTATTGTATTAATTTGTAATTGTGATGAAAAACAAGTAATTAAAGAATGTCAGCGCTTAAAGGATGCGATCCAACGGTTAGCCATACCGCATGAAAATTCATTAATTAGTGATCAACTAACCGTGAGTCAAGGTGCTATTTCATGGGTACCGACAGGATTGGAATTGGTTGAAAATTTATATCAGGCGGTTGATACTTTATTATATCAAGCAAAAGAAAATGGCCGCGACCAATTTGTGACAGCAGAATATCCACATTCTTTAGTAAGCCATAATGAAAACTAACTTTTACTTGTCCATGGTCATAATTTGCGCATTTGAGCAGCTAACTGCTTGCTGGTAAAGATAAACGTGCTAGTCTGGATAGAGCATTTTGACACTGTCTTGTATTAATGGTTTTTTGATTGATAAGTGTCGAGATCTTACGTTTACAAGAAAGCCATTGGGTGAGATGAATAGGATGATCATGGATATGCAATTAACAGAACAACAGGCTCGAGTAATTGGTTGCTTACTTGAGAAAGAAATTACTACTCCAGATCAATACCCTTTAACGCTTAATCTATTGACGACAGCATGTAATCAAAAATCAAGTCGTGAACCTGTTATGGCGCTAGATGAAGCAACGGTACTTGATACAATTGAAGAGCTTAAAGAAAAACGTATGGTGAGCGATGTATCCAGTTTTGGTAGTCGCGTTTCTAAGTTTCAGCATCGTTTTTGTAATACTGAATTTGGCTCATTACAATTTACTAAGCAAGAGCTTGCTGCAATGATTGTATTGTTATTACGAGGCCCACAAAGTGCAGGTGAAATTCGTACTCGCACTAACCGTCTTTGTGATTTTGCTGATACACAAGAAGCGGAAGCCGTACTTGAACAATTAGCCTCTGCCGAAAAAGGGCCTTATGTTGTTAAGTTGCCAAAAGAATCAGGTAAACGTGATTGCCGTTATATGCATTTACTGAGTGGTGAGATCGATCCTGATAATTATGTTCCCGTTAAGTCTGCTACTGCGAGTAGTACAATTAATGAAGAGCGAATCATTGCGTTAGAGCAAGACGTTGAGCAATTAAAGTTACAACTGACTGAATTACAAGCAATGTTAGAATCATTGACAGAATAGTTTCTATTATTTACGAATACTGGTAGATTACTCAACCTGTATTCGTACAGCATTATCGTTTATATAGGCTCAGCATTATATGTTGAGCCTGTTTGTTTTATGGCTTGTTATCATGTCTACCATACCTTGGTTTGTTTATCTTATACGTACTCGTCAAGGGACACTCTATTGTGGTGTTACCACAGATGTTGGTCGTCGTTTTGAAGAACATCAACACAGTAAAAAAGGGTCTAAATATCTTAAAGGTAAAGGCCCTTTAACGTTAATGTGGTCACAACAGGTAAAATCTAAACGCGATGCAATGCAGTTTGAGTATCGAATTAAAAAACGTTTAACCAAAGCGCAAAAAGAAGATCTGATTCAGCAGAATACTTCTTTATATATGCTGTTTAGTGATTAAAACGTCAGCAGTATTTTTGTGTTTGTGTGTGCCATAAATAATCTATGGCCTGCGAACATTATTATTTAGAAATGATCACATTCATTAAGGTTTTTCCATGGCGATCAGTGCCACTATATATAAAGTAAACATGAACGTAGCAGACATGGATCGTCATGTTTATCTTGATGGTCAGCATACCGTTGCTTGTCATCCATCAGAAACATTACAGCGCTTTATGCTGCGTGTGCTTGCTTGGGGATTAAATGCAGACACCGACTTACAATTTACTAAAGGTGTAAGCTCTGCAGAAGAACCTGATTTATGGGCTAAAAATTTAGTTGATGAAATTGAATTATGGGTTGAGTTGGGTTTACCTGATGAAAAACGTATCCGTAAAGCATCACATCGCGCTAAGAAAGTGATTGTTTATGCTTATGGCGATCATGCTGCTCCAGTATGGTGGCAGGCGAATAAAACCAAAATCAGTGCATTAAAGAATGTTTCAGTGGTCTTTATTCGTGATGAAGAATTAAAAAGCCTAGAGCAATTAGTTGAGCGTTCAATGCAGCTACAGCTGACCATTGAAAGTGAGCAAGCATGGCTAAGTGATCAACATGGAACGAGTATTGCGATTTTACCTGAATGGTGGCAACGTTAACGAATACTCAATATAGTTTGGGTTATTAAAAATGATGGAATAAGTGCAGGCTTGTTCCATTTTTTTATGCTTATTTTAAGCGACTAGGCTTAATGAGTATTGTTATTATTCATTTATAGCCTGTTGAGTTAGCTCATGGTAGCGTGAGTATGACGCTGGTGATCAGAGAGAGAAGTAAAATACTACTTATTATGGGAGTTGGACGTTGAATATTAGCAATATACAACTATACGCTTTTGTCAGTAGGTATTTCTGACTATATGTTGGTGCATGATATTGTTAATAAGTGTCACGATTATTGAGATAAAATTAATATTACAAAAGGACTGTTTATGCCATCAGGAATTTATCGTTCAGCTAAAATTGTTTGGGATTATCATTTACTGCATCAGCCATTAGTTAAAAGTGATTGCTTGTTCGTACTGTGTAGCAATGACATTCGGGTCGCAGAACATGCCGCGCAACTTTTTTTACAAGGTTATGCGCCCTATATTGTCTTCTCTGGTAATGTCGGTGATATCACACAAGGATTATTTCCGTGCTCTGAAGCAGAACATTTTGCCAATATTGCTCGTGGAATGGGTGTGCCTAATGATTGTATTTATATTGAGCCTTTAGCAACAAATACTGGCGATAATATAATAAAAACTCGATTATTATTGGATGCAAAGCAACTAAATCCACAGCGATTTATTTTGGTACAAAAAACGTTTATGGAACGTCGTACATTAGCGACATTTGAAAAGCAATGGCCGAATAAGTCGGCGTTGGTTACCTCTCCACCGTTAATGTTTGATGAGTTTGCGAATGATGTCATTAGTTATGGAGATCTGGTGAATGTGATGGTAGGGGATTTACAGCGAATTCGTTATTATCCAGCATTAGGTTTTTCAACGGAGCAAACTATGCCTCAATCAGTGTGGCAAGCATATCAACATTTAGTTGCAGTAGGGTTTGATGATCATTTATCACCAGATCTTCCAAGAGATTAATCGCAAGTTAATAAAAAGGTGTGCTTCTTCATATTAAGAAACACACCTTTTTTATACGTTATAATCAGAGTTTATCTTAACCTGCAGCAACATTATCTTCTGGGTAACTTAATAAGGTTGGTTTTGGACGAGCCAACATATAAGCCAATGTTAATGGACCAAGACGACCAATGATCATCACGACAATTAATATGTATTTACCCGGTTCTGAGAGGGTAGCCGTTAAGCCAGCTGTAACACCCACAGTTGCAAAGGCTGAAATGGTTTCAAACATTACCTCATAGAACGGTGCTTTTTCCGTTAGCATTAAAGCAAACATTGCGATCAATAATACAATGCCACTCACCACAATAATCGCTAATGATTTAGTGACGGTTTGATTTGAAATGGTGCGCTTAAAAAGTACCACTCGGTCACGTTGTTTTAAGAATGACCATGTTGCTAAAATAGCCACAACAAAGGTCGAGACTTTAATACCACCACCGGTTGAGGTTGAGCCCGCACCAATCAGCATTAATAACATCAGCACTAATAACCCAGGTTCTGTGAAAGCACCAATGTTGACGCTATTAAAGCCAGCAGTACGTACTGTCGCTGATTGGAAAAATGCAGCAAGCCATTGACCTGACGTATTTAAGCTTCCCAGCGTTTGCATATTATTGTGCTCAAGGAGCCAGATCATCACAGTGCCGACTAATAATAATATTGGTGTAGCAATGATCATTATTTTTGAATGCAGTGATAAAAAATGAAAACCACGATGTATATTGCGTTGTAAATCGGAAATAACCGTAAAGCCTAAGCCACCTAAAATAAACAACATCGCAATGGTAATAATCACCAAAGGATCATCTACATATTGGGTTAAATTATCCGAAAACAGCGAAAAACCGGCATTATTAAAAGCTGATATTGAATGGAAAACAGCGGTAAAAAGCCCTTTATCCCATCCCATCATAGGTACCCAGCGTAGGGATAAGAAAAAGGTACCGATCACTTCACATACAATCACAAAAATAATAATGTGCTTAACCAGTAAACGGATATTGGTGAATTTTTCTTGCCCGAGTTGCTCTTTTGTTAGCGATTGTTGGCGTAGACTAACGCGTAAGCCAAACATATATAACAAAACAGCAGATAAGGTCATTTGTCCAAGACCACCAATCTGCATCAGAATCATTAATAACACTTTACCACTGGTGGAAAAGTGGGTGCCAGTATCGACAACCCCAAGCCCTGTCACACTAATCGCAGACGTTGCGGTAAAAAGGGCATCAACAAAACTTAAACCTGAGACAGAAAAAACAGGAAGTGTTAATAAAATAGCACCAGGGATCAAAATTGCCAAAAAACTAAAAATAATGATTTTTGGTTCAGACCACCGCTTATTACGTTTGTCTGTTTTTATTGGGACATACATTGCTCGGTTAGGGATAAAACTCATAACTTTCTTAATGTTTCTGATAATACGTCTTCAGGGCCAGTAATAATTAAAATATCACCAACTTGCATTTCCATATCCATATCAGGCGCTTTACGTACCTCTGGGCCACGTTTAAGTGCTAACACTTGTGTTTCATCACTGTTGGCACAAGGATGCTGTGAGATAGACTTACCCATATTGCGTGCGGTTACTACAACTTCCGCTAATGAAATACCACTGCCTAGTTCTGAAAATTCAAATACACGTTTATCTAGCATGTTACGAGCGATACGGATACCCATATCACGTTCTGGTCTTATGATTTTATCAGCGCCAATTTTGGAAAGGATTTTACAATGTGGAGTATCTTTGGCTTTGACCCAGACCGTTTTTACACCGGCATCTTTTAATAATAATGTGGTTAATATATTAGCATTAATGTCATCACCGATAGCAACCATCACTAAATCATAATCATCGAGTTTTAGCTCGGCAATAGTTGCTTCGTTTGAACAGTCAGCGACGACAGCTTGCGTTGCAATATCTGCAGCTTGGCGAACACAGGTTTCATTAACATCAATGGCTAATACTTGCGCTCCACGTTCGCTAAGCTCTTCACACAGCGACATACCAAATCGGCCAAGACCAATAACAGCAAACTGTTTATCTTCAGGATTCATTCTCTTTCCCCACATTACTTTAGTATAATGCTTTATCTGTTTTGTTGTTGATTGTAAGAACATTAAGTTAACAAATTAGCTACATCTATGCTATCTGAGTATCCTTCTCGTAATGTCATTTTTTGTTATGACGACATACATAGAAATATCAAATTCCGGTTAGGTATAATTTTCGGATATTGCTCGTATTTTTTATGTAATTCAAGTTAATGAATTATAGCTGCTGTGTTTCTCTTTCTATCACAGAATGAGAAAGAAGTCATAACTCATTGATTAAAAGTGTTTTTTCATTGTTTTAATAAATTATTATTAATAATAGCATTGAAAATAGTAATCTTATATTTAGATCTGATTATGTTATTCACTCAATAGTTGCTGAATAATTAGTCGATATTGGCAGCTTTTACTCTTTTGAGGATCTTAAAAGCAGCATTATTAAGATATACATTTAGGTATAGGTAAAATAAATTCAAACCACCATCTTTTTTGATAAAAATTAACGTTATAAGGTATTTAGATGTATCTTTAGGTTCAAAGGACTAAGGTTTTTTTTTGCAAATATAAGCCATTATTCGAGCAATAATAAAACCACTGATTAATCCTCCCGTATTTGCTGCAAGATCCAACCATTCACCATAGCGATTAACGTAAGGTTGAATTAATTCAATTGCACCACTCCAGCAAAAGAAAAAAACAGCAATCCATAACCATTTTTTAGGTTTAACAAAAGCAACTGCAAATATTAACGTGGCATAAGCAATAAAGTGATGCGTTTTATCTGTTCCGGCGACTACTGGTAAATCGGCTTGAGGTATTAAGGATAAGAAGGTGATTAGAACGAGTATTAGTAGGCTGATTATTTTCCAGTAGGCATGAAAAAATTGGCTAAAACGTGACATTATCAGTGAGTCTCTTAACTAAAGGTAGCCATAAATTATATCTGTGTCGATCAATGATAACAACAGTAATACAAACAGATAATTGCTTGGTGGAAAATTGGATAATGATAATGTCAGCCTTATTGATACAGGCGTTAATGATAATTGAATAGAGAGTAGTGAGAATTACATTCTATGATAGGTTATTGTCTTTAATATTATTAATTATTAGTAAAACTGGAACAGTAATGGCCAAAGTTCATATATCTCAATTGCACCATACCTTTCAGAGAGCACTGACTGATATGGTTGCAGGTGAGGCGATAGAAGCAAGAACATATAAAAAAGACCGTGGTATTGTGGTTTTAAAGCAAGATGCTGATCATTTTGTCTTTAAGCAGTTTGGCTTTGATAGTAAAACACTTACTTTAGATAATACAAGTGTATTAAAGCAACTAAAAAAGTCTATTCCAAAAGAGTTTCCTCGTAGCAATATGGCGTGGATTGTTCATTTCGAGAGAATATCATCAATAGAGGCTTTGAGTGCAGATCATCATTCACAGCCAAGTTTGTTTTAATGATCTTCAATGTTTGATGATATTAAAGCAGTATTATTGATATGAATACTGCCTTTATTAAGATCGGCGTTATTGTAATGTCGTCATTGTAGTTTGTAATTGTTGACGCAATTCTGTATTAGTTAATTGCCACGTATCAACATCAAAATTATCATAAAAGCTAGGTATTGAGAGCGAGGCTTTTACATTACCAGCAAAGTAAGGGGCAGAGTTAACTGCTGCTGTTAATACCGTATTTGCGCCACCAGGACCTGGTGACGTTGCGAGTAATACCATTGGTTTGTTTTGATAAACTTTAGGGTTAATGCGTGATGCCCAATCAAATAGGTTTTTATATGCGGCAGTATATGAACCATTATGTTCTGCAAAAGAGATGATTATTGCATCAGCTTGAGCGATACGATCTAAAAACTCTTGTGCTAATGATGGAATACCTGATTCGTTTTCACGATCACTACTATAAAGTGGCATCTCAAAATCATTAATATCTAAAACGTCAATATCAGCATAAGTTACCAATGATGCGGCATATGTTGCAAGGTGCTTATTAATTGATTGGCTGCTACTGCTTGCTGCAAAAGTAAGTAATTTCATGCTTTATTCCTAATTATAATGAATGTGTCATTATTTCGATGGTTAATAACGATACCTTGTTAATGTCGTTCCAGTGTATATTGATAGTTAAGATTAATTAATAGGATGAAAGTGTTTTAACTATTTCCATATGACTAATAATAAATTATTTGATGGCATCATCATTTTTGTTCAGGTTGTTAAAAGTGGTGCTTTTAGCTCAGCAGCTGAAGTGCTTGGGCATTCAAATTCACACATCAGTAAAGAAATTAATAAATTAGAAGCACGCTTGGGTGTACGGTTACTCAATCGCACTACGCGCTCGTTAGCATTAACTCCTGAAGGGGAGGCCTATTACCAAGAATGTACTCAATTAATTATAGATGCAGAACAGGCGTTAGGACTGATTTCACAAGATACTTTGAACCCCAAAGGAACGCTTAAAATAAGTTGCCCAGTATGGTTAGGTTCTCAATATTTACAGCAAGTCTTTAGTGAATATTTAACGTGTTACCCAGACATGCAATTAGATATTGATTTAAGTGATAAAACCGTAGATGTTGTTGCTGATGGGTACGATCTTGTTATTCGAGCTTCCGCAACGTTAGCGGAATCGAGCTTGATTTGTAAGCGGTTATTTAGCTGTAAAATTCATACTGTAGCTGCGCCTAATTATTTACAACAGCATGGAACACCACAGCATCCTTCTGACTTACATCAACATAATTGTCTTTGTTATAGTAACTTAAAACATGCTAATCGGTGGCAATACACAGATGTTGAAGGTAAAGCATTTAATGTTGAGGTACAGCAAAAGTTACGATGTAATAATACACCAATGACAGTCGCTATGGCTGTTAATGGGATGGGGATTTGTCATGTCCCTGCATTTTATATCGAACCACAATTGCAAAGTGGAGAGTTGACAATATTGCTATCAGAGTTTGATAGTACGATGGTGAATGTGTACGTTGTATATCCAAGTCGAAAACATTTATCCGCAAAAGTAAGGCGATTCATTGACTTATTAGAACTTAGAATAAACAAGTAGATGTTTTTTAAATCTATTGTCGTAAAGTTTTACATTTTTAGTCTTTTGTTTTTACGTTTTAGTGATATTTTCTAGAAGAATAATTTTTAGGAAAGGGATAACCACTATGAATAATGAAATTCGTCTTCGTGCTTTAGAGCAAACTGATTTACGTTTTATTCACCAGCTAAACAATAACCGCGCTATTATGTCATATTGGTTTGAAGAACCGTATGAGTCATTTTACGAGCTTGAAGAACTATACCGCAAGCATATCCATGACAGCACTGAGCGACGTTTTATTGCTGAAAATAATGATAAAGAATCAATTGGTCTTGTAGAACTGGTTGAGATAAATAGCATTCACCGGAGTGCTGAGTTCCAGATTATCATTGCGCCTGATTTCCAAGGTTGCGGATATGCTCGCGCATTAATTAACCGCGCATTGAATTATGCTTTTACGATATTGAACCTACATAAAGTGTATTTGCATGTTGCAACGGCAAACGAAAAAGCGATTCACTTATATGAAGAGTGTGGCTTTATTGAAGAAGGTCATTTAGTGAAGGAAATCTTCATTAATGGTCAATACACTGACGTTAAGCGAATGTATATGCTGCAAGACGAGTACCTTACGAGTCGCAGTAAGTAATTTTGATCACCCTGACAGTGCAATACTGTCAGGGTGATGACTGTTAACCAATATTGTATAAAACCACGTTACTTCTACTTATTATTATACGATTTCTTTGTGATGACTCTTAATCAATGATGAAGGTTGCCAAAAAGGCCTTTTTTCCATGACTTTTGAAAAAATAGGATCTTGATAATGCTGTTCTAGCCAAGCCTGTAATCGAGGGTAGGGAGCATGACGAAACCATTGGCGTTCAACATGAGAAAATTGACGAATAAAAGGTAAAATAGCATAGTCAGCGACACTGGGGCTATCACACATAAAAAAGCGGTGTTTGTTAAGACGAGCTTCTAGATCATCGAGAAAAGAACGACATAAATTACGATAAATAGCGACGTCAGGGTTGTGGTAACGGGTATTGGCTTTGTAGTGCTCGAGGGCTGCAATATACTTACAGTCATTACGAGCAATAAGGTTGATCATATCGGTAAATAAATGACAATTATCCGATAAGAGTAGGTTTTGTGGATCATGCTGACTAAGTGCCCAAATCATAATGTTGAGGCTTTCATCAATATAATCGCCATTATTTAAAACTAAAAGAGGGACGGTACCTTTTGGAGTAACCGTAAGCATTTCTGCAGGCTTATCTTTTAGTGAAATATCACGTATTTCTACGTCTAACTCTGCCAAACGCAAACCTAAACGTGCTCGAATAGCATAGGGGCACTGACGCAGAGTGTAGAGTATTGGTAGTGTCATCTTGTCCCTCCTAAAAATGCTGTCCTTTAATGTAGCTAAGTTTAGTACAGATTCTTAATAATAAGATACCCTCCTCGATATTAACGCTACAGCGATCAAAAATAATGAAAAATAATCCTGTTAGAGACAGTAATGCTATGAGTATATTAACCATATAGTTTGATTACATATTATAACGGAATATAACAATGACAATAGTTGCTACGTTGGAACACTATCGATTACGTCAATACAATGCTTTCATGCAACAGCCCATGCCTACAGCAGAAGAACGTATTGCGGTTCTAAATCAATTAAAACAATTAATTACTCAGCATCAGTCACAAATTTGCCAAGCGATTGCCGCTGATTTTGGCTGTCGCTCTGCGAGTGAAACGGCACTATTAGAAATATTTACCTCTTTAGAATCTATTCATGATGCCATCAAGCGGTTGAAAGGGTGGATGAAACCTCAGCATCGACATACTTCTTTATGGTTTAAACCCGCTAAAAATACGGTAACTCCGCAGCCGTTAGGGGTTGTGGGTATTATTGTGCCGTGGAATTATCCGTTATTTTTAACTATTGCACCTATGGTTGCTGCGCTTGCTGCCGGTAATAGAGTGATGGTCAAAATGTCAGAAAATTCTCAACATTTATGCCAATTATTACAGTTATTATTTAAAGATGTATTTAGTGACGATCAGATTTGTATTATTGCTGAAGAAGGGCAAACGGGGATTGCTTTTTCACAGCTAAGGTTCGATCACCTAATTTTTACTGGCTCGACCACTACAGGTAAAGCGGTAATGGCTGTGGCTGCAACGAACTTAGTCCCTGTTACGCTAGAATTAGGCGGTAAATCACCCGTTATCTTGGCGGATGATTATGATGTGAATACAGCTTTATCGCGTATCTTAGGCGGTAAAATGTATAACAGCGGCCAAACGTGTGTTGCTCCTGATTATCTGTTGATTCCAGAAGCGTTAGAAAGTGAGGTTATTCGCCAAGCTCAAGCGATTATGGCGCAGCGGTTTACTGATATTGCCCACCCTGATTATACCTCGATTATTGATGACGGTTCTTTTACGCGTTTATGTAACACTGCTCAAGATGCTGTTCAACTAGGGGCAAAGGTAGTCAATTTGATTCCTAATTCGGTACCAGACCCACAACAACGTAAATTTCCATTACAGCTTATCTGTCAAACTACTGATTCAATGGTTGCCATGCAACGTGAAATCTTTGGGCCATTACTGCCAATAGTGACTTATAAAACACTTCAGCAAGCCTTGGATTATATTAATGCTAGAGAGCGACCACTAGCATTGTATTTATTCAGTAATGATAAAACAGTGCAGCAGCAAGTATTAGACCAAACACGTTCAGGTGGGGTTGCAATCAATGATGTTATGTTACATGTCGCGCAGGATGATTTACCTTTCGGTGGTATTGGCCACAGTGGTATGGGGCATTATCACGGTCGTGAAGGTTTTGAGCGTTTATCAATAATGCGTCCGGTGATGCATCAAGCCGCTTTAAGTTCAACTAAGTACCTTTATGCGCCTTATGGAAAAATCGGTAAACGATTAATTAACTTTATTATAAATAGAAAGCTGTCTCGTTATGAATAATGAAATAACAATAGCGTATGTTGGGTTTTGGCAACGAGTATTAGCCAGTTTGGTGGATACTGCACTTGTCGTTTTGATAACAGTACCACTTATGTATTTCGCTTATGGTGAAATATATCCACAAACTGATACCTTTGTGATGGGGCCGATGGATGTGTTGATTAATTACGCATTGCCCTTTATTGGCGTGATTTTATTTTGGGTATATAAGTCAGCGACTCCCGGGAAAATGGTGATTAAGGCGCAGATAGTGGATGCGCAAACAGGGTGTAAGCCTAGTGCGAAACAATCGGTGATACGTTATTTAGGCTATTTTGTGTCAACTATTCCATTGGGGTTAGGCTTAATGTGGGTTGGGTGGGACAAGAGAAAGCAAGGTTGGCACGATAAACTGGCTGGAACCGTTGTTATAAAAAAGAATGTTAATGTTTGAACAAGAAAGCCCCTGTTGATGTGATCAACAGGGGCTTTCTTTATTCGGATTTACAATAAAAAATTACTTCTTAGTGTAAGCCGAGATAATAACCATTTGCACACCGTCAGCACGGCCTTGGATGTGAAGTGGGTTATCCGTTAAGCTAATGTTACGTACAGGCGTACCACGCTTAATGATCATGCTTGAACCTTTAACTGGAAGATCTTTAATGATAGTTACACTATCGCCAGCTTGAAGGATTGCACCATTCGCATCACGGGTAGGGATTGAAGCTTGTTCTTCTTCAACAAGACCTTTTTCAGCCCACTCTTTAACATCATCTTCTACGTACATCATGTCAACGAGATCCATTGCCCAATCAGTTTTAGTTGAAAGACGTTTAAGTTGACGATACACCATAACTTGAACAGCAGGAACTTGACTCCACATAGTGTCGTTCAGACAACGCCAATGGTTTTCGTCAGTTGTTTCTGGATTCTCAAGCTGACCACGGCAAGTATCACAAAGTAGTACGCAACAACCCGCACTCTTGTCTTCAGAAGCAGGAACAGCGTATACCGCTAGATTATTTTCAGAAGAACATAGCTCACATTTTGATTCACTACGCGTTTTTAATGCTTGTTCGATAGTCATGGGAATTGTCCATTGATTTATTGTGCCGACATTATGCCGCTCTATTGTACAGAAGAAAAGCAAACATGTCCCTGATCACGAAATTTATAGTACAACAGACTGTTTAATATCCAGTGGGCTTTATTTCATTAACGTTGCAGTATCAGTTAATCATCACTTTTAACGATTGAGTTACGTATATTGTGATTATTGAGATGATTTTCGGTGTAATAACGGTAATTTAAAACAGCTTATTATGCTGGTGGCGTTTTCATTTACATAAAAAAATGAAGCTTATCGCAGTGTGCTAGTTTCGATCAGCGCATAAACAATGATAAAGGTAAGCTATAACGATTATTATTAAGTCAAAGGAAAACAAGGATGTTTCAATATAAATACAGTGCGTTAATGTTAGCCATTACGGCAAGTGTCACTGCGCCCGTCTATGCATCCACCGATGCAGTAATATCGTCAAATATCGTTTCACCGTATGTTATCGGTGG
>SAMEA5043655__coassemble_21_pt1 | contig 45040 bp, 34 predicted proteins | sample SAMEA5043655__metabat2_low_PE_001 | metagenome-assembled genome bin SAMEA5043655 (sample SAMEA5043655) | Gadus morhua
CGACACCCTTCATATCATCCAAGATTGTCTTTGATGGTTGCCATTGATTTTTCAGCGCATCTTTACAACCATCGTTATAACCATGTTGAATAAATTGCTCACTGAGAGTAAGAGGTTTAACCATTGGAGTTTCTACTGTTTTTACCGCTGAAATTGCAGTTGCAGTTGCAGTTGCGGTTGCGGTTGCGGTTGCGGTTGCGGTTGCAGAAGATGTTGATGTTAAAGCCGCAGTACTACAACCTGATAAAAGTGCAACTACACCAACCATCGCCCATGAATAACGCATATTGTTCCTTATTATAAATTCTAATTGTTATTTATAATCATACCTCAATATCGCTTAATGGAATATTAACGCTTTAAATTAATCATTTATCTATTTTATTCATTGAATAGTCTAACTGATTAAATTTCCCACCTCATTTAACTTCTCATATTAGCCACTATTTTTTATGACATTTGAGCCAATCCCCCACCAAAGCACATACCAAAAAAGTATAAACATCAAAATAAATCATTGATATTCCTTATGTATAAAAATATATAATGACAAATATATGCTTTTATTATACAAAGACGCTAATAACGATTATTTATTCTAATAATCAACTGACTATTATTTTTATAAGTCATTTGGGATTATTTTATAAATTACCCATTGGAGTTAAACATGCGTAAAAAATTATTATCCATTGCTATATTACTAACGACGTCTAGTTCTTTATTTGCAGCAGAAGCATATAATCCCCAAAAAAATTACTCCGCCACAGAACAAGTACAGTTTAATGGTAATATTTTTGAAGCTCAGTGGTGGGTAAATCAAAATGAATCTCCTGCACATATTACACAAAACTCATGGGAGTCTCCGTGGGTATTTATTTCAGAGTCTGAATCAGTAACACCAGAAGACGTTCTACCTTTACCTCCACTAGCAGAAGTTACGCCTAATATCGAACCAGAAAGTCAGGTTAAATATGTTCAGATCATGAACGAAATGGCAGCACAAATGGTTCAACGTGTAAATGAGCTCAAAAAATATGCTCAGAACCCTGATTTCTACTTTTTCAAGAATGGTAAAAAATTCATTGAAATCAATGGCATTGATTATGAAGTAGATGCAGAGCATGGCACGCCTATTATTCCATTACGAAACTGGGCGGATGACAGTGCAACCCGTAATCTATTCAGTTTCTTTGATCAAGATTGGGAATTTTCCATGTATGAAGGCGGCGCTGTTGTCGTTAATAAAACATGGGGAAATTATGATTGGGGTAATGGCTGTGTACTTGAGTACTTACCTAATGGTCACCTTGATAGCGACTATGTTTTAAATGAAGCATTAACATGTATGGATGGTTCAGACAAACATGAAAAACCAGATGCGACTTCTATTGCGCCATATAAGTTTGGCGTCGACGCTGCACATTCAAATATGGTTTCAATAGAGCAACTTGGCGACAAACTGATTGTTGCTCAATCGCCATCAGCGGGTGATTCACCAATGGTGGGTATTTACGATACCAAAGCAAATACTACCACAAAAATTTTAGGTATTAGTAAAGCTCAACCTTATAAAGGTCTTGATGATTTACGTAGCCATAAATCACAACTATTCGTTTCAGCAATTGGTGCCCATGATCGTATTGATGTCTTTAATGGTGATACGAACCAATACCAATACTCTTATGACGTTCAGCATAATGGTAATAGTAAAATTGCAGTAAATGATCAGTATATTTTAGTGGCTGATGCCGAGAATATTACGGTCTACCATAATACACCAGCGGCACTTGGTGAAACTAAATCACTACAGCCTTTTGCTCACTTAGCCTATGTTAATGGACGTCCATTTACTCTTGAATTTATTGGTTCTAAATTACTTACAGGTGGTTCACAAGGCTCCGCGATTTATGATTTAGATGCACTGTCACAAGGCACAACACTTCAGCCACTGCATAACAACATTGGCGCATTTGAATCAATGGATGCGAATGACAAATACATTTTTGTAAAAGAGAATAACGGTCAATATGTAGAGTCAACGACACGTTTTGCTATGTATGACATTCAGCAATTTATTGCCAATGATTACCAATTTAAAGATGCAGCGAAAGCCGTTTACCTCCTTGATCATTTCTGGGTAAGTGGTCACGATTTAGTTATCAGTAATAATGAGATTATTACATTAACTAATAGCATCATTGAAAGCGTACCATTAGATAAATTAGATACCCTTGATTTTACACAAAATGCATATGTACCAACGGCTCAACTAGAATTTGATGCCCTACCACAAACAGCCTCTGTACGTAAAATTCTACAAGACGGATTGGCTGAAGGTGCTTGGTCTATTTCAGCCAATACTGATTCAATGGTAAATATTCGTTTACTTGATCGTAATACCGTTGAAATCACAAACTTTACTGATATCGATCTTAAAAACGTAGATCTCGATATTAAAGCTCACAGCCAACATAATTGGGCGCGCTTGGCTAATTTAGATAAATTACCAGCATACACTCGTATTACGATGCCAATAACAGATCTAAACACAGATAAGAGTTTCAATACTGTTGATGGTACTGGTGTCTATAACTACACTGGTATGCTAAGTACGCTTGACGGTCAAGGCAATACTTACGGTCATTATGGTACCCAACACCTTATTGATTCACGTTTTGCAACAGAAACAAAACATCCGTTATTAGACAAATTAAATAAAATAACAGCGGCATGGGATATCACATTTACAGACATGATACTTGGTTCTACTAATACAGAGACACCTTGGGACGCGAACAGCATCAAGCGCCACATAAAACTTCTCACGAACGTTGCTTATATTGTTTCTAGTGAGACGTTTAAAAATAAGCTTATGAATTATAAAGAAAACTATGGTCACGATTTGTATCTTTACGGCACAACATTTGAAACGAAGGCACAGAAAGAAAGCTTACTGAATAAGACATTGCATTCGAATGGGTTTGCAAATTATCGTCAAGCGTCTGGATTCCAAAATACATTTAGCTTTGGTAAGACAGCGGGGACAGTCTTTGGTTTATCTGATCAAGAGTTAAATAAAGTTGATAGTGGTGATATGCAAGCTTTTGCTTTGTATCTTGGCGAGCAAATTGGCCAAAATTGGTATCATGACTGCCCTCCTGTACCTTGTAACTGGACTGAAATTCATTTTGCTAAGCTATTTGTTGATGTTTATAACGAGCTGGATAAAGCGGGCGAATTACCTTACTAATCAGCCTGATTAATGGGTAAACCGTAATATAACATTCGAGGTTGCGACGTCTTGTCGCAACCTTTTTTCTTATATTAAACAGGGACGTTAAGCCGTTTTCACTCTGTCTACTATTAGATTATTTACTAACATCACCACAGTAAGAATAATCAATGTAACGATAAACGTTGTCACTCCGTATTGTAAAGATAACGAGCAAAGATGCGTCAAACTTGATGATATTAATGTTCCTGAAGAAAATTCAGATAAAACAATAATATTAATCACACTTAAACCCGCAAATAGGCTCAGCATATACAAAGGCATCATTGAGTGTCTTTTAATAGTAAACAACTTGTTGCTGCGGCTACCTTCAAACAGCAATTTTTGCCCTAAAGAATACGATACAAGCAACAATAATGTACTGTACCCAAGCGAAAAAATAAAAATAGAGATAGGGTAAAGTTCTTTACTTGAACCTAATAAATATACAAATTTTGCAGCTTCTAACGCACTAAAAAAAACAATCGCCGCTAATGTATAAAAGACTATTCCACGAATAATTCGATCTTTGTTCATTTTAATACCCACAAAAATAATGAATATAAAACATTTTGATCTTAATATCTTAAATTTTGTTATCGTTAATCGCTATCACAGCCTTCCTACAAACTAAGCCAGAAACGAAAAAACGCCTGTACTACAAAGTAATACAGGCGCTTAATTATTTTATCAATTTATCAATTTATCAGTTAGACGTAAAACATTCTCATTCATGGAGGATATCAAAATTACATCTATAGATTGTTGCTATATCACATCAGCCAAATATGGGTGAGATTGAGTATTCCACACTAAATCACAAATACCATCAGTGGGAACAAAGCCTGTTGGCGCTGCCAATAATATTTCTCTGACTCGCTCATGATGAAATTCATGACAGGCTGAATCTAACTGCAATAATAATGGTTCTAATTGTGACCATGGCAAATAATCTTCATCAGCGGTCATAATACGTTGATGCTGAGTTTGACCAACATTATCGCCAATCAATAATTCTTCATACAATTTTTCCCCAGGTCGTAACCCTGTAAACTGTATTTCAACATCACCATTAGGATTACGTTCATCTTTGACTTCTAAACCAGAAAGCTTAATTAACTTCGCGGCTAATTCTGCTATTTTAACCGGATCTCCCATATCAAGCACAAACACATCACCGCCTTTACCCATTGCGCCCGCTTGAATCACTAACTGCGCCGCTTCTGGAATCGTCATAAAATAACGGATAATATTAGGATCAGTCACCGTAATAGGGCCACCTTCCGTAATTTGCCGCTTAAATAATGGAATCACTGAACCAGAAGAGCCTAAGACATTACCAAAACGCACCATACAAAAACGGGTCTTGGTTGATATTTCAGCGAGGGCTTGCAGAGAAAGCTCAGCCATACGCTTGGTCGTTCCCATCACATTTGTTGGTCGTACTGCTTTATCGGTTGAGATTAAAACAAAGGTCTCAACCCCTGCCGCTATTGCCGCTTGGGCGGTATAAAGCGTACCAAAAATGTTATTGCGGATGCCTTCTATAACGTTAAATTCAACCATTGGCACATGCTTATAGGCAGCGGCATGATAAATCGTTTGCACCTGAAATGATTCCATCACAACTTGTAAACGGTTTTCACGCTGAACACTGCCTAACAATGGATAGATCTCAACATCTAGCCCCTGCTTGTTAACGATTTCGGCTAACTCTTTATCAATCGCATATAAGTTATATTCAGAGACTTCAAATAATAATAACTTACTCGGCTTTTGATGCAGGATTTGACGACACAATTCAGAACCAATAGAACCGCCCGCCCCCGTCACCATGACGACTTTACCGGTGATATTTGCGGTAAATAAATCCACGTGAGGGGCAACAGGATCACGCCCTAATAAATCCTCGATAGCCACATCTCGTAATTCATCAATGCGAGACTTACCACTTAAAATATCATCAACATCAGGAACAGTTTGCACCTCAATCGATAATGGCTCTAATGCATATAACACTGATTTTCTTTCTGAGCGACTGGCACTCGGTAATGCTAATAATATTTTAGTGACATTTTTTTTATCGATAACCTTTGTAATATCATCAGAATTATAAACACGAACCCCCATAATATTGGTATTAAATAAGGTTGGATCTTTATCAACAAAAGCAACCACCTTATATTCTTGATTTGATCGCAAAGTAAAGCATAGCTGCCGTCCGGTTGAACCCGCACCATAAATAATCACATTTTTACGATAAGATTTAAATACATTACGATTTGAGATGTAATTACGCATTATCATACGAGAGCCACCTGCAAATAGCACAAGAAACAAAGCGTATATAATAGGAACAGTACGAGGAACTAATTCATCAATATAAAAACGTAATCCATAAAAGGCAAACATTGAAAATAAAGTACCAATACTTACGACAAATAACGCTTGAAAAGTTAAATAACGTAAAATTGCACGATATAAACCTAATTGCGAAAAGATGAAGATGGTTAATAATATAAGAGGAACTAACGCTTTCCATAATTCAACCGAATAAATAACGTTCAGATGATCTAAGCGAACAAAAAATGCAAAAAAATACGCGACACTTATAAAAACAGCGTCGCACAAGCAACTAATAATACGTTTCTTTGGGCGTGACATGAAAAACAACTTATCATTTACTTTCATAGTAATAAACCTGAAAATATAGAATGGCAAACTAATATATAAAACAGAATACAAACCAATATATAAAAATGGCTTTTATCGAATATTTATAGATAGGATAATTATATTTATACTTTTTATTTAGTTGCTTGTTGTAATACGTCACGAATAACCATCGATGTTTTCACTATTTCATCTTGCGTTAATGTTGGATGCACTAAAAACATTAAACTTATTTCACCTAATTGACGAGCATTAGGTAAACGATTTATTGGTCGCCAAGGGGTATTATCAAACGCTTTTTCTAAATAGACTTCAGAACAACTGCCTTGATAAGCAGGAACACCTTGTTCATTTATAGCTTCAATGATTTTATCACGCGTCCACCCATTTTTAAGAAATTCAGGGCGAATAAACAAATAATGCTTATATTGTGCATGTTCAATATAATCTGGCACTTCAATACAACGAACAATGGCTAAATCAGCCACTGCTTCATCAAGCATCTGACTATTAGCTTGACGCTTTACCATCCAATCAGCCATACGCGTTAATTGAATACGTCCAATAACCGCCTGCATCTCCAGCATTCGCCAGTTAGTACCAAAACTATCGTGTAACCAGCGAAACCCAGGGGCATGCTGTTGGTGATAAATAACATCATAACTCTTACCGTGATCTTTATAAGACCACATTGCATTCCACAACGCTTTATCGTTAGTGGTAACCATGCCACCTTCGCCGCCCGTGGTCATGATCTTATCTTGACAGAATGACCATGCGCCAACATGACCAATCGAACCTACACTACGGCCTTTATATTTAGCGCCATGTGCTTGAGCACAATCTTCAATAACATAAACATCATGTGCTTTCGCGAGTGCCATAATGTCATCCATTTCAGCAGGCATACCCGCTAAATGCACCACAATAATCGCCTTGGTGTTTGGGGTTAATACCGCTTTAATGGTTGCTGCGGTGATATTTTGACTGTTTAAATCCACATCTGCAAATATTGGGTTAGCCCCTGCCGTCACAATACAAGAAGCCGATGCTAAAAAAGTACGCGACGTTACAATAACGTCATCACCCTGACCAATGTTCATCGCTTTTAAAGCTACATCTAATGCTAATGTGCCATTACTTAACGCAACCGCATATTCACAATCCGTCCATGCCGCAAATTCTTTTTCAAATTCACGGCACTCGGTACCTGTCCAATAATTCACTTTATTTGATAGCAGTGTACAACTAACCGCCTCGGATTCTTGTTCGGTAAAACAAGGCCAAGAGGAAAATGGAGTGTTTAGCATAATAATCCCTTATTAATATATTAAATTGGTTTTGCAGGTGAGCCGATAACGGTTTGAGAAGAAGAAATAGAATGAATAACGGTAGATGTAAATATTAAGAATAATTTACAGGGTCTAATTTTCTTCCAAGTATTTTTTCTCTATTTCTAAAACAGAATCTGCATCTCGTTTTTTTAATTCGGTTAATTGTCCACTTACCATTGCATAAACAGTCCAAGGTTTTAAATTTTTTCGTATAACAGCACCTGCACCTACTGCACAGCCTTCACCAATTTCAATATTAGGGAAAATAATTGAATTTGTACCAATAATTGCATGTTTACCGATTTTTATATATCCAACTTTAACATCCGTATATTGTGATGGTACTGTAGGATTCGTTAGAAATGGTCCAGAAAAATTATCTGTTGCTGTGATTAATCGACAACCAACACTCAGACCAGCAAAATCACCAATATAACATTCACCACCACCAATAATAGATGTGAATGATGCTATATGAACATTTCTTCCCATTTGAGTTTTTAGTCCTGCATTAATGAAACAAAAATCATCTATTTGGCTATTAATACCTAAAAATATATTTTGGCGATTTATTATTTTTGTAGATTCATAAATTTTACCATTAATATTCATTCTTAATTATTCCCATTAAATGGATACGTAGTCTCATGTCCATCAGCAGATATACCTTCTTTAATAAATACTTTTTTTATTGTTAAAAGTAATATTTTAATATCTAGCCACAAAGATTGATTATCGACATACCACACATCAAACTTAAACTTTTCATTCCAGCCAATAGCATTACGTCCGTTAATTTGCGCCCACCCCGTAACACCCGGGCGAACATCATGGCGGCGGTTTTGGTCTTGATTATAAAGCGGTAAATATTGCATCAGTAATGGACGAGGACCGACTAAACTCATATCCCCTTTTAGCACATTCCATAGCCCGGGTAATTCATCTAAACTTGTAGATCGTAGTTTTGCACCAAAGGAAGTTAATCGTTCACTATCAGGTAATGCCTGCCCATTTTTATCAACGGCATCTTTCATAGTACGAAATTTTATCATCTCAAATGGCTTACCCTTTAAACCAGGACGAACCTGAAGAAATAGAACCGGAGAGCCTAATTTCTTATGAATAAAATAAGCGGTGATAGCAATAACGGGAGATAATAGAATTAAAGCAAGAGTTGAAGCTATTATATCAAACGATCTTTTCATAATTCACCTCTAATGATCTATCTTTCACAACCCATTCAACCCATTTATCTGCCAATAATTGTCTATTAAATTGATTTTCAGCTAACTGACGAGATCGTATTCCCATTTCAGATAAAACTTTTCGATCACTGGCTGCTTGCTCTAAAGCATTAGCAAAAGCTGTTGGGTTTTCAGGCTCAACAACAAAACCACACTTTTTTTCTTGAATCATTCCAGCTAACCAACCAGGATAATTATTAATTACTGGTAAACCAGCAGCAATATAATCAAAAAATTTATTTGGCGATGTACCATAATAAAACGCTGGGATATTAGCTAAAACTTGCATACCGACATCAGCACTTACCATTAATCCAGCAAGTTTTTCTTTATTTACAGGAGGATGAAACACAACATTTTTTAATGCTAATGCTGTGACTTTTCGCTCTAGTTCAGGTTTAAGTTTACCTTGTCCTACCAAAACTAACTTAATATCCTCTCGACCACGTTTTTGCAACTCCACTGCAGTATCTAAAACTGCATCAAGGCCATTTGCGATTCCATGTGTTCCCGTAAAAATGACCATCAGATCACTATTGTTAACCCCCTCAGGACGCCAAGGTTGATTAGATTGACTAAATATAGATAAGTCACAACCATTAGGCACCATCGTTATCTTACTTGCTGGAACACCACGTTTTTTGATACCTTCAACAATTCCAGGAGATAAACCAATACAACAATGTGCACTTCGGTAAGATGCCCACTCAAGCAATGACATCAATCCAAGAATAACAGGATTTTTTATCACTCCCATCTGTTTAGGCAATTCAGGCCATAAATCTCTAACTTCAAAAATAAAACGTTTGCCACGTACCCAACGTGCGAATATTCCAGGAATACCAGCGGTTAGCGGAGTGGTTGTTGCAAAGACAATATCGTATTTTTCCGTCAGCGCTAGCACAATACTTTTTAGTGCAAATTTCACAAACGTTAGGCTGCGCTTTAAAAGACCATCAGAGTTTGAGTAAGCTAAATTAAACTCAATAACACGAATGTTATCAACCATACCCTCTCTTTTTCCTTTAACAAATTCTGTCTTTAATCCTGTTTCGCCACCACCATAACTACCACAAACCATTGTAACACTGTGACCATGATGAATAAGACGCTGAGCCATACAATAAGAACGAATACCAGCAGATCCTTTAGGTGTGGAAAAATGCTGATGAAAATAAAGAATATTCATGAGTTATATTTATACTCTGTTGTAATTTTACAATCCTGTAACACTTCTATCTCAATAACAGGGATAGACGTTTCCTGATAATAATAACGGGACTCTTTACCCTTAATGATTTCTAAACGTTTTATATCTACATTACTTTCTACAGTAATAACGTGATTACCATTAGTAATGCGATTTCCTTGGATATTCCACTCATCAGAACTAAGTCGCCAACGAAGCACTGCCTTATTTTTTACACCACTGATTTGATCTATTACCAATAATGCGTTTTCGGTTAGGGATATATACCGATGATGTTCACACCCTAAATAGTCTTTATAACCAGCTTGTCCTGATAAATTTATTTTATTACAACTTACATTTTTTGCTTTTAACCAAGCGCCTAACAAAAAACGACTAATGCGAGGCATTTGATCATGATCATCAAATTGAATTGTATTATGGCTCTGTATACCCCCGTAGTAATCTATATATTCTTGTCCAGCGTTATAGCTAAATGTACCGCCATCTCTTAATAAATTAATACCATCAAACCAAAAATCAATATGCAGTGCATCACATTGGCTAGGTCGAAACCGATATCGAGGATAATTCAATAAAGCAAACGCTCCTGATTGGCTTCTTAAACCAATATAACCGCCTTTATCAAAATGAAATGTTGTAGGAAGAGGCAAAAGTCTTTCTGGTTTACTAAGCCCTAAAAGTTCAATAGGTTTATCGTATTCACCACTCTCTTTCCAAGCGGCTGATTCCAGAAAAACAACCGAAGCTAACTGTACTGACGGTCTAAAATCTCGATAATCACTGTCGCTCAGAGGAAGAAAACGTGCACCATCGTTTGCACCGAGGTTTGGTGCATCGCCTCCTTGAGTTTGAGTCATCTGATATAACCAATTAGTTGCAGCTTTAAGTCTCTTGTACAACTGCTCACTAAATAAAGGCAAGTTCAATTCTCGCCGCCATAGTTCAGCCATAACATAGGTATCAAGCATGACCCTATGATAAGTTAAAGAGTATTGACTAAAACTCCCATCATCCTCGATAAGACGTAATGCTCGATTCTCTAACCACTTACGTCCTAGCTGTTGCCAACGAGTAGCACTTTTATCTCCATTGATAACAAGCCAGCTGCCACCAATAAATAGAGCGGCTGCTTCTGATGTTCCATGGTTATTATCTTGCGCTACAGCATAAGATATTGTCGGAGCTATTCGTTGTAAGTGCGCTTTAACCAATTCCAACAGTGCAGGTTCAGGTTGCTTTACTTGGTTAAGTAGCTTAGCCGTAAACGCTAAGTGCATTACCCGTATCGATGCCTCCTGTCCACATTTCCAGTTTGGACCAAAGTAAGGCGGATTTTGCTCTATCCAACTTTTGGCTGTTGCATTAAGTTCATCTAAAGCAGACTCTCTTCCAGAAAGATAATCTCTAGCTAGACCTAAAGCCCAATCAAATCTTGATATTTCCCAAATGCCCTTAATATCGCCCACATTTGAATCAAAATCAGACAAGCTAAACCAAGGCTTGCTCATATCTGAAAAGCGATTCCCTGTTAATACGCTCTCATCCCATTTGAGTTCTCCCACTGGCAATTCTGGCAGCCAACTAAATGGAGACAATTTATATTGCTCGGCACATTCAAATTGGCCTAATTGTGTCGAAGGATGAAAAAAAAGCCCCGTTACCGAGGCTTGGCTAAGACGCTTAACTGGGTTGAGTCCACTTCGGACACCAAGTTGATAAACAACGACTCGAACTAAGTTAAAAATTCCTAGATCAATGGCTGTTTGCGCTTTTAATTTAAAACTCATTGCTGTTTACGCAATTGTTCTGCTATTTCAATTGTTACTCTTGCCACTTCAAAAAGCTCTCGGGCAGGAATCGGAGACTCTTTACCACTTTCAATTGAAGAAAGGAATGCCGCAGCACAAGCTGTCTGGCCTTTATCTTGCTTCCAAAGATTCATTTTTCTAAAACCAGGCCAACCAAATGCTTTTAACTTACGGAAGTTATCTAGTTGAAGGACACGCCCTGCTGCAAAGACTTCTACACGTTCTTTAGGGAAGTTCGCTGCGCCATTTGCTAAGTAATGGATCGTACCGAAAGAACCATCAGCAAAACCAAGAATAATTGCCGCTTTATCTTCAGTAATATCAACACCGCTTGCATCGCCCATACGACGACACTGTACAGACACGATTTCAGAATCAGCTAGATATCGCATTAAATCAATGAAATGACATGCTTCTCCAATGATACGACCACCACCAATCTCATTATCCTGTGTCCAATGATCCGCTGGAATCGCACCAGCATTCATGGTCATCATAAAGCTTTTTGGTTCTTTAACTGACGACAGAAGTTCTTTCATTTTTTGAACTTGAGGTGAGAAACGGCGGTTAAATCCAACCATTAACTTTGGCGCAGAAGCAGTAGATGCTTTCGAATAATATGTCGCTTCAACTTCAGCAAGCTCTTCTAGAGTTACAGCTAGCGGCTTTTCAACAAACACGTTTTTTCCAGCATTGAGCGCTTCACATACAAACTTAGCATGGCTATTATGGCGTGTAACAATTGCAATGGTATTAATTTCTGGATCAGAAATCATTGCACTTGTATCTGTGGTAGTTTTTGCAAAACCAGCCTTGTCACCATGCGTAACGCCATTGATACCGCCAGAAGTTGCGATAGTATGTAATTGAGCACCACCCACTTTAAACGCAGGGATTAACATGCGAGAAGCATAGTTCCCAGCCCCTACAAAACCAACGACAGGCTTAGATGCTTCAAAGGTTTTGTTGTTAAGCGTAACCGACTTCTCATGCCGAGTACTCGTTTCACTTTCATATTGCAGAAGAATACCTAATGCTGATTTATCTGATGTCAGCAATTCGTATGCTTGGGATGTATTTTCAAATTTAAATCGGTGGGTAATAAGAGGCTTAACGTCTACCAGACCAGAAGCCATCATGTCCAGAATTGCTTCGAAATTACGTTGCTCCGTCCAACGAACAAACGCATAAGGGTAGTCATTACCATTATCTTCGTAGTCAGCGTCATAACGACCAGGACCATAAGAGCACGACACTTGGAATGTTAGTTCTTTTTCGTAGAAGTCAGCACGATTGAGATCTAAGCCAGTAACACCAACCAGAATAATACGACCACGCTTACGACTCATTCGTGCGGCTTGTGTAACTGGATCATTTGACTTAGTTGAAGCCGTAATAATAACGCCATCGACACCGTTACCGCGACTAAATGCCATACCTGCAGCAACAGGATCTTCACCTTTACCAGGGTTACAAACTTCTGCACCAAATTGTTTTGCTAATTCTAATTTGCTATCATCGTAGTCTATAGCAAGTACACGACAACCTTGCGCACGCAGTAGCTGAACCGTTAATAGACCAATTAAGCCAACACCAGTAACAACAAACGCTTCGCCTAACGTTGGTTCTGCTAAACGTATGCCTTGTAAACCAATACTCGCTACAACAGTAAATGAGGCTTCTTCATTCGATACATTATCAGGAATTAAAGCACATAGATTTTTGGGTACACGAACGACATCAGCATGAGGACCGTTAGAAACAACACGATCACCTTCTTTAAAACCGTTAACGCCGTTACCAACAGCATTAACAACACCGACATTACAATAGCCAAGCGGTAATGGTTGAGCTAACTTTGATTGCACAGCTTCTAGAGTAGTCATCAATCCATCTGTTTGGACTTTTTCCAACACCATTTTTACTTTATCAGGTTGTTTGCGAGCCTTCTCAATTAAACTTGCTTTACCAAAATCAACAAGCATACGTTCAGTGCCCGCTGAAATTAGAGAAATACTTGTATCAATTAATATATTCCCAGTTGTAACTTTTGGTGCTGGGGCTTCAACAAGGTTAGAACCACCTTTAGCCATATCTTGAAGTATTTGTTTCATTTATCTATCCGTTTAAATAAAATTATTCATTGCTGACCAGTCAGGTTTTAGCATTCGATGATCACTAGATAAAGGTAGTATTTTGTGCCATTCATACTCTTGGGTTAGATTTATTATTGAGTCATAAAACTCATCTTCGCAAAAAGGAAAAATATTATCAGGTAAACCTATAGTATTATCGATCCCGCTAATATATGGCTTGTCTAAAACCAATACCGGCTTACCAGTACCAGCGAATTCAAATATTGGCAAACCCACAGTCTCAAACAAAGATGGCATTAACATGAAATCCATTTCACAATATAATGACATCAATTCAACCTTACTCTTTCTTCCTATATAGTGAATTTTATCACTACGCTCCCCTCCTTCACTAAGAGAATAAATTTCAATATTATTTTGATCTATAAAATCAATATTATCTACCACAAATTTGAAATTCTTCACAATAGATTTAGAGTCTACTATTGGCACAATACATTTATACTTTTCCGAAGAGTTTTCTTTTCTAAAGCTGATATTATTAATGAAAGGAGACTCACAACCACACCAATTAACACTAAATTTATACTTTTCCCCAAAGACCCTTACAAACTCATCATGTACATATTTAGACTGAAAAACAAAATGTTCTCTAACCATTAGATACCTTATTGTAAACCTCAATAACCTATGCCTCATAGACTTAGAGTAAAATATATGAGGCGTATGAAAATATGTTATTTTATTAAAAAACGGGACAATGCAGTTAACATTGTTGAAAGAAATTATACTTCCGCAACGATAATATAATGCATATAAAAAAACTATTAACACTGAAAAAGTCCAACTTAATAAACCAGATGTTTCTCTTTTGACGTGATGAACTTTCTCATTATTGAAAAATATTGTTCTCGGAGCTAACAGTATTACTTTTTCATACTTAGAAAAATCACCGTTTTCTAAATAGTTTTCAACAATTGTCTTTGCCCCTCCAAATTTAGCCGGAGTAGCGTTTATTAAGAGATTATTCTTTTTTACTATCATAATAACGTAGAAACCCTTTCCATCTAGTACAAAAACCCAACAACAACCAATAAAATGGGTTCAATAACATCCCAGAAAATAAAGACGAACTAGTCCAAAAAACAAGTATAATGCTCATCACTTTAATAGAATCATCAAAATACTTTGATTTTAGTAGAACTACATTACATACGATATAAATTGAAACTACTAAAATCGATATAAACCAAGCAACCCCAACTACCCCATTCCTCACAAAATAGGCAACAGGAGTCATGTGTACATGTGCGGTAGGTTGACTGTCTTTAGAATGATCTATAAATTCAAATCCATAGCCCTTTCCAAATATAACATCAACAAATGAGTTAATATTATATTTAAATGTTTCTAACGCGTATATTGCTTCCTCATACCTCCCACCATTAGGATCTAATTTAGCACCAGATTCAGAAAATAGCGTTAGCATAAATCTGTTAAAAATAATCTCTAATGATCTAGTCAAATTAGATAACTCAACATTAACCAAATCATACTCAAAAAGAATGATAGCAATAATAGTAATTAAGCTTACAGGTAAGATGCTTCTAATCGCAGACTGAAAACCTGCTATATAAAAACATAATAATGAGAGAAACATTGAATATACAAAGGTAGATCTTAAACCGCTTAATGCACCAATTGATACGACTATAAGTGAAAGAATAAATACCAAATACGATTTCATATTTTCATTTATAGCAGATTGCTTTATATACAAAGCAATGAAGGGTGATAAAAATGAAAATCCGTAATTAGATCTTGAATTTAAACCAAATATTATAACCCGAAGAAAAAACCAAGACATTTCTACAATAGCTGCTATAGCAAATAATTTCACCATTGTATGGATATAATTCAGATCGATTTCAACATTATTTGAAATAACAAAACAAAAGAGATATATTACAGAAAGTGCAGAATATATCAACCAACTGTAAATGTTATTTTCGGCGTATATTGAGTTTAAAAAACCCAGTACAATACCTAAAAATGTCATAATAAAAAGAAAAATAGATATTTTTCTTGCTAAGAATCCCCTACAAAAAAAAGGAATGCAAACAATAACACTTATTAGATAAAAAACAGATACAACTCGATAACCAATTGCAGGTTCTATCAATATAGCAATAACTAAACCTATTATACTAGATAAATAAAGCCTATAGAAAACACCACTAACTATATTATTCATTTAATTTCTTATACACTTTTAATATTCTTTTTGAATAAGATTCAATAGTATGAAAATCTCTGTTTCTTATCGCATTGACATGTAATTCACTTCTATTATCAAAATCTAACAATTGAATCATTTTATCTGCAAGGTCTTTATGATCACCTGTCTTGAAAATTAATCCACTCTTATGGTTACATATTACATCACAAATTCCGACAGAATCAGATACTATTACCGGCAATCCAAGTAGTTGCGCCTCTACAATAGCTAGTGAATAGGCATCACTAAATGAAGGTAGCACTACTACATCATAATCTTTAAGCTTATCATATAAAGTTTTTTTATCATGATTACCTAAAAAATTAATATTTTCAGAAAGCTCATCCTTCAAATTTAATTCATTTATCGGTCCAAATGCATGAACCTCAAAACATCTTCCTACCCTATGAAACATCAATTTCGCAGCGTCGAATAGTGTATAAATACCTTTTTCTACACTAGCTCTTCCTACAAACGCAAATTTAACAATAATATTGTCTTTTACTATATGTAAGTTTGGTATATTAATATCTAAACCCAAAGGAACCACATAAAAGTTAACATTTGGGAAACTGTCTTTATAAGTTGCCATTACATAAGAAGATGGGACGATTACATTTTTTTCAAACTCGAAAAAGCTATTCTGATCAACCATTAAGTTATATGGCTTAAACTTTTTATTCCTCTTATCATTCTCTTCCATAAATATGGGGTTTACAAAATTAGGATTAGCCTCATATATTTCTGCAACAGTAATAATATTTTTATTTGATTTATATCGAAACACAGCTTTTGAGGCGTAAACAGGCCAATAGTGGATAACGCTACCATCTAAATTATTACGCAAACAAAGATTGAAAAAAAAATTTGAAAAATATACTTCTATTTTCAGCCAATTAAAGCGTACAAAATACCTTAATAATATTAAGAATCTTCTTACAAACGTCACACTATAGCTAACTTTAACATCCTTATCTACATGTCTTTTATTCGGAAATAATTTTGAAAAAATTGTACCCTCTTTAATTACATCAAAAGTAAAAATCTCAACGTCTAGTTCTTTTTCCTTTCTTAACCCTTCATAAAGATAGGTAGAGTGATCTGGTCGAGATAGTATCTTAACATTTTTTTTCATTTTCACACCCATAAATTAAATACTTACCCTTTAAAAATGAAATTAAAAACACATAAATAACAGATGACAGAGAAAAAGAAAAAACAATCAATTCATAACTATTTATCATTACTCCATAAATTGAAATAAGCATTGCAGGAACAACCGTAAAAATCTCTAATAAAATTAAATTCTTCCTATTTAGAACTAATCTAAATGAATGAAAAAGTGACAACTTAACTGCTACTGGTGCATAAGCCAATGCGTAATAGTAGCTAATAGTTATCGATTCCCTATATTCTTCACCAAACAATATTAGTATATAATATGGTGATATGATACAGATCAAAACAAATGCTAATGAGCATAACAAAACCAAAGCCTTGAGATACTTGAAATAACAATACTGTAGATCTTCAGTCGTATCAAAACTTGTTACCTTATTAAGTATGACTGTTTTAGAAGTGTTAATTATAATTGTGTAAGTAAAAACAACAATAGAAACTGAGACTACAAACTGACCCACAAAATTTACGGGAAAGTAGTTAATTATAAATATCCTTTCGATCTGAGAAAAAACAAGAAGAAAAACACTGAATAAATGAGTAGTTACAATATATTTAAAATTCTTTCTTATCCAAAATGTTATGGAATAACATTTTTTCATCGAGTTTTCAGCTTCATTAATTAGCCATAAACCACATGGAATTAAAAGCAACAAGTTAGATAGAAAGTTAGCAATCAGAATATGTCTTACCTCTATATCATTAATATCATAGTTTAAAAACAAAAATACCAGTAAAAAATTATAAGATAAAGGCAATATCAATTTAAAAATGCTATTTAAAAACAGTTCACCTCTATTTATCATTAGCCCAAATACATTCAGGGTATAAAAAGTTACCAAAGACATAGAAATGAGATAAATAGATAGCAGATCAAAGCCGCTAAAATAACCATAGAAAATAACAAATGGAGTAAGAACAAAGAATTGAGCTACTGAAATCAAACCATAAAATAACATACTCCTATTTTCTTTTTCGACTGCAAGTCGATCATTAATACTAAAGCTAAATATAGATGTTATTAGAGAAAAAAGTAAAATAACTTGAGCTAGCTCTCCTCGTCCTTCAGCCCCTAACATTCTCGCTACCAAGGTACCTGAGCTAATGCCAAGAAAGGAAATAGCTAAATTAGTAGAAAAAACACCAAAACTACTATTTATATACTTTTTACTTTTCAACTTTGACACTAGCATAAACATAGGCTGGTAAAGTTCAAATAGTCTAAATGATTAGGTAAATTTTCAAACTGCTTATGCTTTACAAGTATTATGTTGATATCTGCTTCAGAAGTAGCAATATTCGCACTTACTAATTCAATATTTGTTATACATTCAGGTAACTTATCAATATTTGGTTCAACAGCTATAACACGTCCATTATGACTATCGGCGATTTTTTTTGCTATAACCAAAGCTGGACTTTCACGTAGATCGTCAATATCAGGTTTAAATGCGAGACCATAACACGCGACTATCACTTCTCTTGCTGTTTTATCTGGATTCGATTGTAAGAACTCAGCAATAGACAATTTTACTTTATTTATGACCCACTCTGGCTTGCTGTCATTCACTTTACGCGCGGCATGAATGATTTGTGCATCTTCTGGTGTTTTCGACACGATGAACCAAGGGTCAACAGCAATACAATGACCACCAACACCCGGTCCTGGTTGAAGAATATTTACGCGAGGATGACGATTAGCAAGTGCAATCAATTCCCAAACATTAATATCCAACTTGTCACAAATAATAGATAACTCATTCGCAAAAGCAATTTGTACATCACGAGAACTATTTTCTGTTAATTTTGCCATTTCCGCAGTGCGCGCATTCGTAATAACACACTCACCTTCAACAAATGTTTTATACAATTCAACTGAACGCTCAGAACAACGCGCTGACATACCACCAATAACGCGGTCGTTTTGTACTAACTCACAAATAACTTTACCTGGTAGCACTCGCTCAGGACAATGTGCTAAGTTGACATCTGCACTTTCACCTACTTGCTGTGGGAATGAAAGATCAGGCCGTTGAATCGCTAACCACTCAGCCATTTGCTCTGTTGTACCGACAGGTGATGTAGATTCCAGAATAACTAAATCACCTTTCTTTAATACAGGTGAAATAGCTTTAATCGCTAATTCGATATAACTTAAATCAGGCTCAGGTACATCACCGTTATTACAAGGTTTAAACGGTGTTGGTACTGCAATTAAAAACGCATCTGCTGGCTCTGGTGTTAATACCGCTTTTAGATAACCTTCAGTAACGGCTGCGCTTACTACCATATCAAGTTCAGGCTCAACAATATGAATTTTACCTGCATTAATGGTCTCTACCGCTTTTTGGCAAACATCAACACCAATAACATTTTTCTTACGTGATGCAAACATTGCCGCTGTTGGTAAACCGATATAGCCAAGACCAATAACCGAGATTGTTTCGAATGACATTTTTATATCCTTATTTAATTCTGTTTATTTCGCTAAATTATCTAAAATTCTTTGACACGCTTGACCATCACCATAAGGGTTATGTGCTTTACTCATAGCATGGTAAATATCATCATTCGTCAGTAATTCATCTAAGCTTGAAGTAATAACATCAATATCCGTACCGACTAATTTCACTGTGCCCGCAGCAACGGCTTCAGGTCGTTCCGTCGTATCTCGCATTACTAATACAGGCTTTCCTAATGAGGGTGCTTCTTCTTGAATACCACCCGAATCAGTTAAAATAATATGAGAGCGACTCATTAGATAAATAAAGGGTAAATATTGCTGAGGCTCAATTAAGAAAATATTATCAATACCCGCCAAAATACGATTAACAGGCTCACGGACATTGGGGTTTAAATGCATTGAATAGATAATTTGCGTTTCAGGATGTTTTTTTGCCGTGATCGCTAATGCTTCACAAATACGCTCAAAACCGCCACCAAAACTTTCACGTCGATGACCGGTCACTAATATTAATTTTTTATTCTCATCAATGAATGGAAATAAAGACGCTAAAGTCGCATTTAAATCTGCATTATTCTCTATCTTGTCTTTGATCATCAACAAAGCATCTATTACGGTATTTCCGGTGACATAGATATCGTCAGCTGAAAAATTTTCTTTTAATAAATTTTCTTTTGACGTCTCTGTAGGTGCAAAATGATAGTTAGCTAATGTTCCTGTTAAACGTCGATTGGCTTCTTCTGGCCACGGCGAATAGATGTTTCCTGTTCGTAATCCAGCTTCCACATGACCAACTGCAATTTGCTCATAATATGCCACTAAGCTTGCCGCGAATGTTGTTGCGGTATCACCATGAACCAACACCACATCGGGTTTAAATTCTTCTAATACTGGCTTTAAATTTAATAAAATCCCAGCAGTCACATCATTTAATGTCTGACCAGCTTTCATTAGATTTAAATCATAATCTGGCGTTATTTCAAATAACTCTAATACTTGATCTAACATTTCACGATGTTGTGCTGTTACACAAACCTTCGCCTCAAAACGCTCATCGTTTGCTAATGCATGCACTAGAGGAGCCATTTTTATTGCTTCTGGACGCGTACCAAAAACGGTTAACACACGTTTTTTTTCCATGATTAAATCCATTTAATTTGTTTTTTATATGAAAGAGAAGAGCGAATTATTGAATTTTTTCATCAGACCATCTCAGTAAATTTGAAGGTCTAATACACAAAAGCTGAAATTTAAGGCATGAAAAAGCACTAGCCGTTAAGACTAATACTTTGTTATAAATCATATTTACTGCTTATGATAAGGGGCTCGGAGGAGATTGTTATCTAAATCTACAGTACGTGAAACTATCAACTTAACCACTTCAACTCTACAACGCGCGGTGAGTAGATTCCCTATCTCGTTCGTAACCTCACTGTAGGGAATGACGGAGTTAGCTCGTACATTCACTATTGACAGTGACGAATAAGTTCGAGCATTCACTGTTGAGAATCACGAAGATTTAGGCGCTTTTCCTCGTCCCTAAACCCTCGTTCCTCTAAACCTGCTCTCTACTTCTTATCACTCGCATAACTATAGTTGTAATAGCCATAGTTACCGCCGTAATAACTGCTCGCTTTATGTAATACGCCATTAAGAATAAAGCCTTTCACTTCAATGCCGTTTTGTTCAAAGCGTTGTTTGGTAATTTCGACTTCACGAACGGTATTCTCACCAAAGCGACCCACTAATAAAGTCGTTCCTGCATGAGCACCTACAATGGCGGCATCGGTTACCGCTAATAATGGTGGTGTATCAATTAACACCATATCGTAATATTCAGCAGCCCACTCCATTAATGCATTAAAACGAGGATGCATTAACAACTCAGACGGGTTCGGTGGAATATCACCCCGTGAAATATAATCTAGATTATCGATAGCAGGATGCTTAATAACCTCTGCTATCGTTTTTTGACCACTTAAATAATCAGATAAACCTAACTTTTGACTATTACTAAATTGATATCCCATGCGGCCTTTACGCATATCAGCATCAATCACTAATACTCGATGACCCGTATTGGCAATAATCGCTGCAATATTGGCAGTTACGAAAGTTTTACCGACACTAGGGCTTGGCCCTGAGATCATCAGAATATTATTCTTCGCTTCCATCATCGCAAAATGCAAGCTAGTACGTAGACTGCGCAATGCCTCAATCGATAAATCAGCAGGGTTAACCTCTGACAGTAACTTTTTATGAACCTCATCCATTCTTGTTTGCTTTTTATCTAACGCTATTTGGCCATTAGATAAAGGAATCGATGCATAGACAGGTAAACCAATAGCTTCAATCTCAGCAGGGCTTTCAATGCGACGTTTAAATAATGCAAAACCTAAGATAACCGTCACCACTAACATAAAGCCAAAAAAGGTAAATAAAGCCACAATGAGTGATTTTATAGGTTTTATCGGTAAAAAATAATCTTGAGATTTATCTAAAATTCGAACATTACCGACAGTACCTGCTTTTACAATACTTAGTTCTTGGGATTTATTGAGCATTTGTAAGTAAATTTGCTGACTGACTTGTACATCACGCATTAAGCGTAATACTGCACGCTGGGTTTCAGGTAATTTTTGAATTTGTTTTTCTAAACGTTTTTTCTCGGAATTTAAAATGCCACGCTTATCTTGCAACGCGATAGACATTGGGTGTTCTTGCGTAAATCGTTGTGAAACTTCGCTTTCTTTAAACACTAATTCATTCAGTTGACCGTCTAACTGCACCATTGCTTCTAGTTTAGATTTTGCTTCAAGATCTAGATCTACTGAATCATTTTTTAAACGGTAATTATTCAATTTATCTTCCGCAAGGGTCAATTTAGCTTTTACTTTCGGTAATTGTTGATCAAGAAAGACTAAACTTTTTTCTGCCTCGGCAGAGTTTCGGACGATGTTTTGCATCAAATAGCTTTGACTAATGCTATTCACTATTTTTTCAATTTGAGCAGGATCTTCACCCTTAAAGGTTAATTCTAAAATACCGGTCTGTTTGCCTACTTCAGTTATGATTAGATTTTCTTTTAACTGTTGAATGGCACTATATCGAGCACGTTTATTAATGGTAAAGCTATCATTCACTGCACCGTTTAAATCGGTAACATATAAGCGGTAACCATGACCTTTAGCCCATTGATCAGTTTTACCTTTAAATAAAATATTACCTTGGGTATTTTTTACTTCATAACGACCTTTAGTGGCATTTTTCGGATCGATCTCGGTAATCACTAACCTTATGGTAGCTGTTCTCTGATTATATGGAATAACGAAATAGCTAACATTAATGCTGATTTGTTGGTTCCGTAATCGCGCTAATCCTTTGCCCACATAAGCTAAATAGTTAGGGGTAACGACCGTGGTTAAAGCAAGATCATCAACAGTTTCACCTAATACCATTCGAGAGCCAATGATAGCGGTTTCAGTACTGGACGATGAATCCTGATCGAACATTTCACCCATATCAGTACTCACAAGGGCAGAAATTCCCCCTGTTTGTTTTTGCTCAACTTGAATTAACGCATCGGCTTTATAGATTGGCGTAGATAACGCAGCAACAATGATACCCACAACACTGAATAACGCGGTAATGCCAACAATATACCATTTGGCATCAACCAAACTGCCAAACAACTTGCCAAAATCAATATCATCCACTTTATGATTAGCCGCTATTGATGTTTTTTGTATTTCACTCATAAGATTTTAAAATCCAAATAAATTATTAATACTTCCATGTTTGAATTATTTAAAATCCAATTTATTCACACAAGGGATAAATATCGATGTCATAAATTACAGATGACCATTTAAATAACTAAAAAAGTAACTCTAGATATGTAACAAAAGAATATCCTTTCCGTGTTTAATATTCTAAATAAGCAACAACACAGAATGAAACGCTATATTTTACTTATGCTACCGCCCTAAGGTTACAGCCCCTCATTGCTTTAAATTAAAATCAGAATGTACGACAGGATCATCATGAAAATCAGATTCACACGATAAATTATTGAGCATGGATATTTAGCAGGATAATGACAGATATCACTGCAGATTAAAAGTATAATTTAGTTGCTGTAAAACAACATGCATATTTATCACGCCAAATTAAACCATTTAAATCAATAGGTTATTTTAAACAAAACGACATATCGTATAATTGACATATAAAATACATATTTATCATCTAAGACTAAACACTAGATTTCATGTCACTTTTGCAACATAACAAAAAAAAAAAACCATAAAAAAGTATTGGTGATCACAATTATAATTAACGACCTACCCCGTCAATACAAATAACTAACCACAGAGATACCACAGCCCGTACAATAGATTTTACCTACTTATTGTCTTTATATTTATTATATTATCAATATGACAATAGTTAAAAACAATAACATCATTAATAATAATCCGCTTTGAGAATTATTATTAAACTCACTAATTACATATTGTGATTAATGTATGATTTTTGATGTTTACTCTTTGCACTAAAATACAATCTCCACCTATTAACACTATTGTAAATATAGCGTTAACAATTTAAGGACAGACTATGAAAATTAAATTAATTTCAGCCCTAATCGCAGGAATAATACTTGCAGGGTGTGGTAGTGATAGTGATAGTGATGACAATATAGATAAAGATAAAGGAAAGCCGAGCGTTGTTCTTGCTTTTGATGGTGCGATTAATGGCATGCAAGCAACTTACAGCTGTGATAACGGTGAAACAGGAACAACAGCAGGTAAAACTGACGGTTATGGCAAGGTTACTATTTATAACGATACCTTTGCAGATAAACCAGAATCTTGTTCGGTCGAATTAAGCGTACCTGTTGGTGAAAAAGCCATTGATATGTCTAACGGTAAAGACATGAGTAAAGTTGCTTATTCTATCCCTAAAGGGTTGATCAAAGCAGGTCAAACAGATATCGCAGCAACACCGTTTACTACATTAATCACGAAAACGATGCAAGAAACGGGCGATACCGATATCCAAACAGCAAAGGATTCAGTGTTTACCTCTCTTGGCTTAGATAGCTCGCTAACAGATGAACAAAAAGAGGGAATGTTAACTAACCCTCAAGAAACATTAGAAGCACTAGAAAAACAAGACCCAAAAATAGCTCAAGATATTGTTGCTAAAACTGTGGTTCTTTCTGATGTTTTAGTCTCACAAAAAGATGATGAAACAGTTACTGTTGCTGATATCACAGCAGTGACCAAAACCATTGCTGAAGATGTTATTGCGAAAAACCCAACATATCCAAAAGCCTCTGAAGGCTCAAACGATATCATCGTGATCGATGTGAGTGATGTTTTAGCCGATAAAGATAACTTTGAGCAAGCGGCAGGAGGTACAGTTCCACCCGCTGTTGAAGATGAATTAACTGATCCACCCGTTGTTCCTGAAGCTGGATTGCCAGATCCTGAAAATCCACCTGTAGAGCAACCAACACCACCGACACCAGGTACAGGCGGTGGTGATGGCGGTATAACAGATTAATTAACTGCTTATTTTTGTGTTCTCTACTCAATAACAAGGCACCTTTTATCAGGTGCCTTTCGTCGTTTTTATCTTATTTAACATGGAAATCGATTATGCCTCTTCATATGGCTAGCTCCTTATCATTATTAACTATCGCTATTACTGCTAGCTTATCTCCTATCGCTCAGGCATCGTCTGTTGATAATTTACCCTCAAGCCAAAGCTATACCGGATTAATGTTTATTCCCAATGCTCAGGTTATTGATACTGGTGATTTTAACCTCTCATTTCATCAAGGTGTTCCTCATAAAAATAGCATTGCAAGTATCGATGATTGGTTCTTTGGCGCTGGTGTTTTTAAAGGCCTAGAAGCTGGCGGGCGTATTGTTACCCAAAGCTATGACTGTAATAGCTATCTTGATAGCAACTGTGGCATTCGAGATCTATCGATGTCATTTAAGTATCAACTACCTTTTGTTTATGATTACACTGGGCTTAATCTCGCAGTCGGTATTCAAGATCTTGGTGGTGCGGGTAATCATTTTGAAACCAAGTATGTTGTTGCAGATAAAACCTTTGATACGTTAAAGCTGCGTTTGAGTGCGGGTTATGGGCAATCAAACTTAGACTTTGGGATCATGAATGGACCTTTTGCGGGTGCTGAATGGCAGCCGTTATCATTTATGCAAATTACGGGTGAGTATGATGCCAGTCAATTTAATGCCAATGCCAAATTATTCACACCTGAAGGGTTACTCCCCTATGGCGCTCAATTAAGCTTAGATTACGAGCTTTATACTGGGCATCAAAATAGTGACCAAACAGTTTGGGGTCTTAATGCTGCGATTCCACTCTTTGGCTATGGCAGTAACAAACGAGAACAACTCTCTGTTGATCAACAGCAACGACTACAGCAAGCCCTTACTCAGCAGTTAGATAAACATAAAAGCAGTAGCCTACAGGGTTTAATAGCCGCATTAAAAAATGAGGGTTTCCTTAATATTCAAGTAGGTCAACGTCATGATAAATTAATCATTGCGCTTGAAAACCGTCGCTATAATCATAACCCGATGGATGGTGTCGGGGTTGCTCTGGGTATTATTGCGGCGAATACAGGCGATGACACTTTTGCTGACTTTGAAAATACCGCCAAGATCACACCGTCAACGAAACAACAAGACGTTGAATTAATTATGCTAACAAATGGTATTCCTATGTTTACCATTAATAGTGATATGCGTTGTTATCGTGAGTTTTTAGAAACAGGTGATAACTGCGATTCAATGTGGTTCAGTGGTTATAATGCACGTATTGCGTTTACACGAACAGAATGGCTAACTAATAAAGAAAATAATGGTTTTGGTCGCAGTCAAATTATCCTGTCACCACAATTAGCACATAGAACCGCGACAGAATACGGCGTTTTTGATTACTCATTAGCATTAAGCACTAACCTCTATACTCCACTATGGCAAGGTGCTGCGATTGATATTCGTCATACGTTACCGATTAGCGAAAGTGATGATTTTAAGTCGGGTGAAATTTTGGAAAACTCAGCTTATGACTCTCAAATAGATCGTATCTTCTTACATCAAGCCTTTAAATTGCCACAAAATATTATGACCCAATTTAGTGGCGGTTATATGTATGGCGATTATTGGGGGGGAATGAATGAAACGAACTGGTTTACACCCAATGGCAACCATAGTGTAGGGTTTAAAGTCAGTCAATTCCAATCTAAAGATAATGATCAATCCATCTCTGACACTGACGATAAAGGCGTGCGTTTAGGTCACTATTTATATTCTAAACCTGAATGGGATTGGCAATTAGAATTGCAAGCGGGTGAATTCTGGCAAGGTGATACAGGCTTAAAAGCGACCTCAAGCCATTGGTTAGGTGACGCACGTTTAAGTGCCAGTTATTTAACCTCAAAAGCGCAAGGTGCGAGTGATTACGAAGACTTTTTAAGTTTAAGTATCGCTATTCCACTAACGCCATGGCGTGACATGAAGCCTGGTTATGTTCAAGTTCGTGGTACTGATCAATTTACCTATACTTTACAAACACGAATCGGGACTGATAGCTCTAATTACCTAAATACAGGGCTGGGTGGTTCAAATGACTTGCAACATAATATCGCTCGTCAATATCAAGGCCAAAACCGTTTAACTCAAGCTTATTTTGATGCCAATATTCAGCATCTTCGTAATGCTTATATCAAGTATGTGAAAAACGTTGAAATGTAATCTACAGTAGATAAAAAACCGACAGCTTATTAATGCTGTCGGTTTTTTTGTGATTTTTATACTTTAATTCGCAATAAAAACATAAAATCAGGTACGGTATAATACCTTAATAATATGGTAGCCGAATTTAGTTTTAATTGGGCCAATTGGCTCAAGCACTTTACCGCTGAATACAGCTTTATCAAAGGCTGGTACCATTGCGCCTTTTTTAAACTCACCTAAATCGCCGCCCTTTTTACCTGATGGACAAGTCGAATATTTTTTAGCAAGCGTCTGAAATTTAGCCCCTTTTTTAAGTTGCTCAAAAATATCATCTGCTTGTTCTTTATGTTTTACTAAAATATGAAGTGCTGCTGCTGTTGAAGCCATGCTAATCAACCTATTATCGCTATACTATGAAGGTCTTAATTATATGATGATTATCGCATTAGTTAGTATAAAATGCTAATGACTAACGTTATATTATAACATTAAAAATCTGAAAAAATTTAAAGGCTTACAAATCGCATAATCTATCTATAATAGCTCTATTCACTTTCCATTCATGGCGACTTGGTTACAGTTATAAATATGAAAAAACATTGCAAATATTTATATCTTATTGGATTTATCAGTATCTTTAGCTGCCGGGTTTTTGCTACCCCGACATCTGATATCGATGAACATCACGACAATGTCATGGATGCTGTAGCTCAAGGACTTATTCAACCTTTTTCTGCACTACAACATAAAGTCCACCAGCAGCTATTAGCTCGTATTATTCGCGTCGAATTAGACAAAAATGATGATGAATGGACATACGAATTAAAGCTGATAGACGGCAACAATAATATAATAAAAGTCGAGTATGAAGCCCGTACTCTTAAGATGATAGAAATAAAAGGACGTCACCTTGAAAGCGTCCTTAAGGTTCCAAAATGAAAATTCTCGTAGTTGAAGATGATATTACATTGGGTGAACAAGTTGTCACCGGTCTAGAACAAAATGGCTGGGTTGCTGAACACTCTGCCGACGGTATAGATGCGCTTTATCGTGCAACGTCTGAGCCATGGGATGCGATTGTACTTGATTTAGGTTTACCCAAACTTGATGGTATTACAGTATTAAAAGGCATTCGTGAAGAAAACGTCAATTGCCCCGTGGTGATCCTTAGCGCACGTAATGAGTTAACTCAACGTGTCGATGGTTTAAATGCAGGTGCTGATGATTACTTAACTAAACCGTTTCAAATGGTAGAGTTAATTGCTCGTGTTCGCGCTCAATTACGTCGTGCGACAGGAAACGTTTCACCCGTGATTCAAGCAGGTGACTTAAGTTTAGATACTCGTACATCAAAAGTAACGTGGCAAGATCAGGTTATTGATTTAACTGCACTAGAATTTAAAGTGCTGTCGTATTTAATGCACAATACCGACAAAGTCATCTCTCGCACTGAGTTAGTTGAACATATTTATAAGCAAGATTTTGATCGTGATTCAAATACTATTGAAGTGTTCATTGGTCGTATCCGCCGTAAAATTGGTAATGATGTGATCAAGACAGTTCGTGGTCTTGGATATCGTATCAATGCTAGCTAATCCCCCTAAAAATCGTCAACCCAGTATTCGTAGCCGACTGCTCATTGCTGCTGCTGTCTGGTTATTGGCGATTACCTTATCAGCGGGCTACCTTGTCCCCAGTTTTATCAAAACCTATTTAATTGAACAAGAAAAGTCACAGCTATACCTCTACATGGATCAAATTACCGCCCAAGTAGATATTGATAAACACGGTCAATTATTTGTTGATGGTCGCCTATCAAACCCACGCTTTAATTTTCCATACAGTGGCTTATATTGGTCATTGAAACTCGATAAACAAGTATTACGCTCACGCTCGTTATGGGACACCACCATAAAAGGCAATGTAAAAAAAGGCTTTGAAGGCCCGAATAATCAATCGTTGATCGTCGTAAAGCGTAAATTTAGTCTACCTGACAGTGATCATCCTATCGAATTATCGGTGGCGGTCAATCAAGATAAGCTACTAAAAACACTGCAACAATTAACCCATGGATTGTGGGTTATTCTAACTATTATGGCGATTGGTATTTTAGCCCTTACCACATTACAAGTAAGCTGGTCATTATGGCCATTACGTAAGTTGCGGAAAAACCTCATCGAAGTCCGTGAGGGACATTCAACAGAACTTACAGGTCTTTATCCTGTTGAAATTCAACCCGTAATAGATGATCTCAATGCTCTTTTATTTCACTATCAAGAGCTATTATTACGCGCAAGAAACCATTCGGGGAATTTATCACATGCGTTAAAAACCCCGATTGCGGTTTTAAATAATGAAGTGTCGTTATTAGACCCAGCGACACAAGCAAAACTTGTACCGGCATTACAGCAATTACAGCAGCATATTGATTACCATTTAGGACGAGCGCGCATGGCGGGGGCTATGAATATACTGGCAGCTAAAACCGCGCTATCACATCGTATTGATGCAATCTCACTGGCAATGGATAAAGTCTATGCACATAGAGAAGTTGTGCTCGTCAATGAACTCGATAGTGATGTCGTGATTGCCGTTGAAAAAAGTGACTTAGATGAAATGATTGGTAACTTAATTGAAAATAGTTACAAATGGGCCAATAGCTTAATTCGAGTTTACCAAGAGCCTATAGTCAATGGTCATATTATATTAGTCATCGAAGATGATGGACCGGGTATTGCGCGTGAAAAATGCAAACAAGTGCTAAAACGCGGCGTGAGACTGGATGAAAACACCCCAGGAACAGGACTTGGTCTTAATATTGTCAATGAACTGGTACACAGTTACCGAGGTGATTTAGTCTTAACTCACAGTAGCCTAGGCGGTTTAAAAGCGATGCTTTATCTGCCTATACCACGTAATTAAATTCTGAGAGATAAGCCAAGAATAAAAGCCCTACAACAAACTACCTTGTAGGGCTTAGTTCGGTTTAGACATCATATTATTTTCCTAGAATCTACAACGCACGCATTAGGATCTCAAACTCTTCTTGTGCTGATTCAATTAAACATTCAAGTTCTTTGGCATCCTGATTAGAGAGATCTAATTGCCAACATACTTGCTCTTCTTCACGACACACCAATAATGTTTTCATTCCTGCTTTATTGAACCATAATTGTGAAAACTCAGCCTCACATGAAGAATTATCATCCGTTATTTTCACCTCTAACTTCCCCGTAGGGTTCACTCGTACACATGCATTACCCTTCTGACTACCACATAACGTAAAATTTCGTTGCTCCACTAGCATCACTTGTTTCTCCCTGCATCTTATAAAATAGAGTGTTGTGCACCTAACTACATAACACTTAATAAGTGTAGATTCATAAATCCACCTTTGAGGACTTTTTATCATTATTAATACATATATTATTTAATGTGATTGATTATTCATGCTACCTATCACGCTATAAAAGTAACAATTGCTATAGATTCCTCAAATAGTGCAGTGATATATTAAAAAAAACACAATAGGAAGATATATATAAATGATAGATTTTCGCTCAGATACGGTAACTCGCCCATCAGCAAAAATGCGTAACGTAATGGCAAATGCCCTTGTGGGTGATGATGTTTATGGTGATGACACTACCGTTAATGATCTAGAACAATGGGCTGCAAAACGTCACGGCTTTGAGGCTGCTATTTATTGTTCTTCTGGTACACAAGCCAACTTACTCGCTTTAATGGCGCATTGTGAACGTGGTGATGAATACCTTTGTGGTCAGCAAGCACATAACTATAAGTTTGAGGGCGGCGGCGCAGCAGTATTAGGCTCTATTCAGCCACAGCCGTTAGAAAACGATGCTGATGGCAGTATTCCATTCTCAAAACTAGCAGCAGCAATTAAGCCACTTGATTCACACTTTGCTCGCACTAAACTACTAAGCCTTGAAAACACCATTAATGGCAAAGTGTTACCCTTAGAGTACATTCAACAAGCACGTGAGTTTGTCGATCAACATGGCTTACAAATGCACCTTGATGGCGCACGTGTTTATAATGCCGCAATTGCCATGAACATAGATATTACAGAGATAGTGAAATACTTTGATTCATTCACGATTTGTTTATCAAAAGGCTTAGGCGCACCTATTGGCTCTTTATTATTAGGCGATAAAACCTTAATCGCAAAAGCACGTCGCTGGCGTAAAGTCCTAGGTGGTGGTATGCGTCAAGCAGGGATTATTGCTGCGGCAGGTAAACTGGCTTTAACTGAAAATGTTGAACGTCTTGCTGACGATCACCGCAATGCACGTTATTTAGCTGAGCAGTTAAACAGTGTTACTGGCTTTAGTGTCAATCTTGATCATATTCAGACCAATATGGCGTTTGCTAAAGTGGATCAGACTATCGATCAAACACAATTGATTGAAACCTTAAAGCACCAAGGTATCTTAATCAGTGGCGGTAACCCAATGCGTTTCGTGACTCACCTTGATATCACAGCGCATGATATTGATACCTTTATCGCCGCATTAAAAAGTGCGCTATAACGGCTCATTCTTTGCTTAAAAAGCGTCTTAGCCCATAGCATTATTCAATGGATATGGGCTTTAATTGCAATTTTTGATATCCATCACAACTGCATAAATAAAATCTAAAATCATCATTCCTATCACTATGATCAACTATGCTTATAAGCACTGCCGAGTATAAATAACACCCTGTATAAAATAGATATTCGCGCAATAAACAAGGATGAATATATGGATGATCTACAATTATGGTTAGCCACGATTAAAGCATGGTATCGTGAAGATAAACCCAATAACATCACATCTCTTAGCTCTATTATTGCCACAACGCCGACCGCTCTATTTACTGCATCTAAACTAAATAATCCCACAACGCATCAACACGCACACCATGATCATCAACAGGAAGAAGCCCTTGCATATTGGCTTGATGGCTGTCAAAAGATCTGTCACTTTCATAGCCAGCAGCAACCGCAACTTGCCTTTACTTATATTCAACTCCCCTATGCAAAATTACAAGCACTGGTATGTGATCCGCAACAGAGTGCGACCACTAAACGGTGGGGATTGAAAAAACTCGATACGATTATTGTTACGTTATTAGAGTTTTGCCAATGCCAGCAGCAGCATTCTCAACTACAATCTTGGCAACAGCAAAGCCGAGATTTAATTGATTTGCATGTTATCTTTATGGCAGCCCAGCAACATCTTAACCTTAAATATTAATGAGTCTCTGTAAATGGTGTTAGGGCTATGATGTTAGTTATGGTGTTTGAGGCTTACTCCAAACCGATTTAAAATCAAACCAGCCTAATAAATTCGATTCCATACCTTGCAGTTGAACATTATCATCCACACCTAACCAGTTATGAAATAAAGGAATGGTTTGCCCTGTTTGCGATAATGTTTGTCCAATAATATCACTAGGAAATACCATCTTAGGCGTTGATCGCCACTCACTGATCACTTGCTGTAAATATTCAAATTCATTTACAGGCATTACCCGTTGAATATGATTAAAGTTATGTAACCATCCCAAAATAGCATCACCTCGATTACTGCCAAGACTCATACCATTTAACCAAATATCAATTTTTTCCGCCTGTTCACCCAGAACGATATCCTCATAACTCAATTCAATAATTTTTAGTCGAATACCGTCCTTTGCTAATATCATTTCAATCAAAGAGGCAATATAAGGATAAATAGGATGTTCGTGCTGATAAGCCAACGTAACCGCCCTTTTATGGGGAATCACCACAGGCTCAGATAATTGCGGGGTATGGATCCAACCTGGTAATAATCCATAAGCATTAAATAACTTAAAATCACCGACTTTGGTTAAATCCATCTCACGCATTAAATTAAGACTGTATAAACGTGATTGAAAATAATTCAACCAATCAGTATCTTGTGCGAGGCCAGAAATACGGTTCAATAATAAAAAGGTACAGCCTTGATCCATTGATAACCGAGAGGATATATCTGCATGTCCCCCGAGTTCCTCACCTAATGTCGGTTGTAAATAACAAGCAGCAAAATCATTTAATATCCACACTTCCACCACATCACTCAGTGCTCTAAAACCAAAATAATGATCAAAGGCTTCTAACTTGAACCGTTGTTTATCATTAGCGACTACTTTATAAGGTCCTGTACCAATTGGAAACGTTTCATAATCGGCTAATGTTGAGTGATTTGCAGGTTGGATCATGGCGCTAATATTGGCTAATAAATCAGGAAAGCGGTGATCGTCTTGAGATAAATGAAAATCAATAATATTGTTAAATGGTGAGGTAACGTTATCAATATGAGCAAATAAAGACAGTTGCTTAACATCTGCAAAAGTAGCAAAAATATCATTACTTTCTAACAATCGACCATCATGGAAATGAATCGCAGGTCGAAGATAAAATCGCCAATGACGAGGAGTTATTGCTTCCCACGCATGTGCAATATCACCAATCACCGTTTCCTCTTCCCCTTTTTCCTCTTTTAGCTGCGTTAAGCCACTAAAAATTTGGCGGACAAGATGTTGTTCAGAACGGCGTAAAGGCTTTAAGGGAGTGATATTTTCAAAGCGGCGATAATAAGGTAAACGGACAATTTGCTTGCCTTGATGGTGAGAAACACCCAACTGTTCTTGAATCAATTGCACCAATTTTTCAGCATTATGATCGAGGGCAACTAAAGCAGGTTCTAACTTACCGCTTGCCACTAATTTACGGGCATGTTGTAGCTGTAACTCACTGTCTGTATTGTTAAAAATAAGTCGAGACTGTTTACCTCTCCCCACCGCAGGTTGCCAATCAATCCAACCTTCAGACACCATTTTATTGATCACCATTCGCACGTTACGGCGCGTACAAAATAGCACCTCAGCAATATCTTGTAAGTTGGTCTCCATGCTATCACCACCAAAGTGATTATAGAGTCGCTGAAATTGCAGTTTTAGACGTTGACCACTCATAAAAGGGGAACCTTATTAATTAATTTATGCTCTTTTAACTTTACTACTTTACCTTAAAATAGACGCTGTCAACACAACAACGTGTTAGTACAGAGTAAACTGCCTATGCTTATTCTGTTACGTTTAATGTACTGACAAGGTTAATGAACATTGTTGTAATGCGTCCCCCCTACACATTGCAACTCCTGAGTGATCATTAATAACACTGGCTGATGTTATCTCTTTATAGCATCAGCCAGTATTTCCTCTTTTTTGCTGTCAGCCGTTCGAAATCATCCCAATACTGCGATGAGATCTGGTTGTTGCACTCGATACAGGTGAAAATATACTCATCTATTGATTGTTATTGATTATCACCACGCCTTAATCTATTCATCAGCAGGATGCTTTTTCCTCTTTAATTAACGGGTGCTGGTTAGTACTTAGTTTATGAGGAATAGCGGAATAACGAAGCAAACTAACATCCGTCATTGTGGACGTTGAGGCACAAAACGAGGCGGGATTGACTCACAGTGAAATCGAACGAAAAAACTCTACACAATCAGTATGTAAAGAGCTTTTATTATTAAATTTATATATTAATTCCTAGGCGGTTCAGGTAATACTGGAGGCGTGTTATTTGTATAGGTTAAGAAATGCATCCAAATATCATGGGTTCTTTCCTTGGTAAGCTGGGTTTTACAATCTAACGCCATCACATTACGGATCGTGCCATCACGCCACTGGGTATAAACCGCATTACATTGCGCCTTCATATATACTTCCCAGTCTTGTTGGGCTTGATCAATCGCCTGCACCAACTTAGGATCGTCCTTATTATGCTCAACACTGGCAGTTAAATATTTCGATAATTCATCTTGCGCAGATGTTAATGTTAACGCCGCACAGTCTTTAATTTCTAACGTATTACGAAGGTTATCGCAATCTAATCCTTTTTTTGCTGCAACCGTCGGAAACGACACACAAACTAAAGCAATTAATAAGTATTTATTCATATCACCCCCATTACATATAAACATCACAGAGCACACTACTTATAAAACCATTATAGTGCTCAGCTCTTCTTTTGCTGCCAATCATGGTTATTATCTGCCACTTTTAGCGATACACGATAATATTGCACTAAACGAAAACCTCGTTAGCAGCAAGCACCTTCAGGTACAATGATAGATAGATCGGTACAACTGAAGCACGACGTACACAGCGATCAACCACATGATAAAAAGGCGTTATTTGAGGCTCTATCAATTTACGTCTTGAGATTGTCATTCGCTTCACCATGAGGAACGCGCGTGATTGCAAATTGATTGATATAGTAATATTTATAGAGCTTATGCAGTGAGTATCATTTGCTTTTTTATATCACTTAATTAAAATTGATATTTAAGTAGAAACCGTAGCTTACATTATTTGAATGATTTCTGGGGCGGACCAGATTTTTAAGCATAAGGCATGTTTAATGATTGTTCTTGCACCTCGTACCCGTAAGCTTGTTTACGCTATTTCTTTTGAAATACTTGCGATCATATTAAGTACTTTCTTATTAGCGATGCTCAACCATGGTGAATCGTCCAATTCACTGCCAGTTGCCTTTATGGTGTCAACGATAGCCTTGATTTGGAATTACGCTTTTAACTCTTGTTTTGAATTGATTGAAACTAAACTGCATATTAAAAAAAGAACCCTCGCTGTTCGATTAACCCACTCCATATTTTTTGAGATTGGGCTATTCTTATTTACCATTCCATTGTATATGTGGTGGTATGACGTTAGCTTGGTGAAAGCCATCAGTATGGAAATGGCAATCTTAGTGTTCTTCTTAATTTATACGTTTATATTTACGTTACTGTTCGATTTATTATTTCAGACAAACAACCCAATGATCGCAGCAACCACTGGCCATGAGTAGTGGTTGGTTATTGTAATTGTTCAGCTAAATAATCAAGAAACGCTCTGATCTGCGGTTTTAGATATTGGGCGCTTTTGTAAACGGCATAGATTTCACCACTGGTGTTTTCATTATGTGTTACTGTCCACTTTGGCAGCAAGACTTCTAATTGTTTGCTTTCAATATAGGGTTTAACCATCCAATCAGATAATAATAACACCCCCAGATGTTGTAATGCCGCATTTAATAATGGCGAGCCACCTTTTGATGCTAAATTACCGGTTACTGATATTTTAGTTAGTGTTTTATTTGAATTAAAATACCAATTAGTTCGTTGACGTTCATGGCTGATAAATAAACAGTTATGATCTTTTAGATCTTGTGGGGTTTTTATTTGAGGATTACTTTTTATATATTCAGGTGTCGCAACTAAAGAGGTGGTGTTTGTCAGAAGGTGTCGAGCTTTAAGATTACTATCAATTGGCGTACCGATGCGAATAGCAATATCTATATTATCACTATTTAAATCAACCAGATTATTATCTAACTCTAATTCTAATTTTATCTTAGGGTAGCGTTTTAAAAAATCGGGAATTAAATTCGTCAGATAAATATTACCAAAAGTTTCAAATACTGAAATACGTAAAGCACCTTCTGGCGTATTATTATTCCCTTGCATTTCTGATAATAGATTTCGAGATTGTTCAAGTATTTTAATCGACTGTTGATAAAAATATTGACCATCTTCAGTTAATATTAATTGACGAGTACTACGTTTAAACAGGGTGGTTTTGATCTTGTTTTCAAGTTTATCAATGTTTCGTGTTACTGATGATGGAGCCATATTTAACGCTTTTGCTGCTTGTGAAAAACTTCCAGAAACAACAACTTGCTCAAATACGCCGAGTAAATCTAACATAATAATATCCTTTGTTATTAAGTATAATTTACCATATAGCACTTAAAAAATGTAAACAAAAACCCCCAATATTTAAACTAAACATTGGGGGTAAGTATTATAATTAGTGTTTCATTTTAGTTGCTAGTGCAAAGCGATTCCATGAGTTAATCATGATGATTTGCATCATCGCTTCTGCTAATTTTGCTTCACCTAATAAACTAAAGCATTCAGCATAGGTTTCATCAGTAACTGCATTATGTGAAATTAATGTCATTTCATCGGTTAATTTTAATAGAGCTCTTTCAGTATCATCAAATAAAGGTGATTCTGACCATGCAGAAATAGCGAATAGTTTTTGTTGATCGATGCCTAATTCTAATGCAGCTGTAGTGTGCATCTGAATACAATAAGCACATTTATTGATCATTGATGAGCGAATTTTAATAATTTCTTTTAATTGATTTGATAATTCAGTTTCAGCTAAGTAATTTTCAATCGTTAACATTGCGCTTAATGCTTTTGGTTGAACTTTTGCAATATCAATACGCTTATTCATAATAATACCTTTATTTTTGTTGTTTATGATTTGTTGTAAAGAGTATATTAATTATTTTTAAATGATGTAATCGATATATAAGCGTAACAGTTTTGCATAAAACGCAAAGATACAGCTGAATAGTAGGGTGATTCTGATTAAATATAGCTTTAAGCTCGGTAATTGGCGATCTCTATTAAATTACCATCAGGATCACGAAAATATATCGACATAATTTTTCCCATCGCGCCTATGCGTTCAATGGGGCCTTCAATAATGGTGACACCACATTGCTCAATATGTTGTTGAGCTTGAGTTAAATCAATGTCGATAATAAAAAATAAGTCAGCACTCCCGATATGTACGGCTTGTGCTGAGGGTTTAAATTCAGCGCCATGCCTAATACCTTCTGATAGAAATCAGCACTAATATTAATATCTTTCACCGTGAGAAATAAAAAGGAAATATGGAAATATTGGACAGAATAGGAATATTGGACAGAATAGGAATATTGGACAGCCAAATGTTTTGTTACATTGAGTATCTAAAAAATAAATAATTCCACAAGCAACAGACTCTTTACCGTAAAAATCACCCCAATTTTTTACATTATTGGTGGAAAATTATGGCTGTCCTTTGTTTTTGTACCATTAGTGCCAACTCTACGACACGCTGAGAGTAGATTCCCTATCGCCCTCGCGGGCATTCACTGTAGGGAATGACGAGATAAAATTATGGGTGTCCTATGTTTTGGCTGTTTTTATGTATCCACCATTTTCGATAAAGTGAATATGAAAATTTTGAGTCTTTTACATACTTGCTTAACAAGCCAATAACAGGTAGAAATATGCCCAGTTATTTTTATCTATAAACAGGGTGTTTATTCCATGATTGATACACCAGAGCAACAACGTTCAAAGTTAGACGAGCATAAAAAGAAACCTAATAATGCTTTAGACGCTGAACAATATGCAGCATTAGTCCATAGTCGTCGTTCAGTACGTAAATATGATGCTGATAGTACTTTTGATCATGAAGCGGTGACGCGTGCACTTGAATTAGCCACCCTTTCACCTAACAGTTCCAATATGCAGCTCTGGACTTTCCATCGTGTTGTTACTACTGAAAAACGAGAACAACTCGCTAAGTTATGCATGGGACAAAATGCAGCAAAAACTGCTCGCGAGCTAATTGTTATCACCACTACCCCATATAAGTGGAAACAACGTGCAAAAATGAACGCCGCGCAAATTCGCCAAGCCTTTGAAGGACGTGAAGATGCTACATCAAAGCGCGCTTTAAAATATTACGAAAAGCTGATCCCATTTTTATATCGCAATGATCGTTTTGGCTTACTAGGTGTAATTCGTAAAGTGATTGTGACTTATTTAGGTCGTAACAAGCCGATGGTGCGTGAAGTAAGTAAAGCAGATTTACGTGTATGTTTACATAAAAGTACATCACTTGCTGCAATGACCTTTATGACAGCAATGCGCGCTGAAGGTTATGATACCTGCCCAATGGAAGGTTTTGATTCCAAGCGTGTGAAACAACTTCTCAACTTAAATGCTAAAGATGAAATCACTATGATCATTGGTTGTGGTCCACGAGCTGAGGATGGCATTTATGGTGAACGTCATCGCGTTGATAACAGTGAAGTGATAGTAAGCCACTAACAAAAATACCACGATAAATAGCGGAAACTTAGTCATCCGCTATCCCACCTTAACCACATATGTTAATTCATTCTTCCTATATCTAAGAGCTGTAAAAATCACCCCACTTTTTTACATTATTGGTAGTAGAAAATTATGGGTGTCCTATGTTCTTTCTAAAATGGGGCTTGACCTGTCTAAAGCTTTATAGTTTATGATGCCGCATCTGTTGAGAGGACTTCCTTATGTACCATATTTCTGAATTAGCCCAACAAGTTAATTTAAGCCGTTCGACGCTGCTTTATTACGAAAAACTCGGATTAATTCAAGGTAAAAGGCAAACTAATGGCTATCGGTATTATTCTAACAACGATCTCCAACGCATTAGATTGTTACAGCAATTACAAGCAGGTGGACTCACCCTTAAAGAATGTCAGTCTTGTCTTGACGGTAAAATAAACCGCGACATGTTAATGGATAGATTGCACGTACTTGAGCAAGAAATCGAAACCAAACAGCATGCTAAACAGTTGCTCTCATCAATGCTGGGAATGAATGCATCATGTAATTGGCATGAAACCATTGAACGTACAGCTCCTTTAGCGCATTTAGAATGGCTAAAACAACAAGGCTTCAATGAAAAAGAGGCTTTAAGACTCAAATGGCTATCAAAAAACATGAATGATCATGAACAATATATGGCTGACTTTGAAAGTATTTTTTATGGGCTGGATCGGCTTGGCCCTAATGATAATGAAGACTCACTAAAAGCCCTACAGGCATTACCCATTAACACAGGTAACGCATTGGAAATTGGTTGCGGTAAGGGGCTCACGACTTACCTACTTGCTCAGCGCTCTGATTTTACATTAACGGCACTTGATAACGATGAATATCACTTAAGTTGTTTAAAAGAAAAGATAAAACATCAGCCAATTAACAATCGGATTACAACCAGTTGTAACAGCATGACGGCGATGCCATTTGAACATCAACAATTTGATGTCATTTGGTCTGAAGGCAGTGCTTATATCATGGGTGTGAAAAATGCCCTGAAACAATGGCAGCGATTTCTAAAACCTCATGGCTACTTAGTCATAAGTGATTTGGTGTGGTTAACAGATACCCCTGACGTTGAGGCATTTGAGTTTTGGCAGAAAAATTATCCCGAAATGGTCACTAAACAACAAAGAACCACAGACATAATAAAAGCGGGCTATGAGATTATTGAGAGTTTTACGCAAAGCGAGCAGTCATGGCTAAATTATTTAGAACCGCTAAAACAAAAACTTAATAACATTGATGATGACGATTATAAGTCAAATTCAGTCAATGACTTACGTCAAGAAATTCAGATTCATGATCAATACTTGGGTCAATACGGATACCAACTATTTGTATTAAAAAGCAAAGGTAACGCATGGAAATTAGAGCAGAAAAAGTATCAGACATCGAAAACATTACCGCATTAACTTATCGTACATTTGAAAACCACCCCCACCATGAACCAGGGGCAAAACCAACTGAGCATCTGATAGTTAATAGACTACGAGAAGCCAACATGCTGGCACTTTCTTTAGTTTGCGAAGATGAAAACAACATTATCGGCCATATTGCTTTTTCTCCAATCTTGATCAATGGGAAGCAATCAACTTGGTATGGATTAGGCCCACTATCAGTAACATCGGAACACCAAGGCAAAGGTATTGGCAGTGCACTGATTCGTTTCGGATTATCGCAACTAAAAGCACAAGACATTGAGGGTGTGGTATTACTTGGTGAGCCGCAATATTATGCGCGTTTTGGGTTTGAGTCACAGCCAAATTTAACATTAGCTGGTGTCCCTGCTGAATATTTTATGGCTAAGGCACTCGCAAATAACATTCCTAAAGGTGAGGTTGGCTACCATTCGGCATTTTTTGAAAGCTAATAACAAAAAAAGAACCCTACTTCAACAGCAGGGTTCTTGATTATTTACAGCTAATGTTTACCAATCAATATGAATAAAACAGTGTTATTGCTTCACCCTTATTGTGGATTAAGACCTAGCTTCTGTAGTACTAACTTAAAGTTAGCTTGACGCTCTTTAACGTTATGTACATCACCTGTTGAACAGGTTGAATCAGGACAACCGCGGTTTACAATACCTGAAACATCATCAATAAATGCTGTTCCTGTTAGATTACCATCAACGTACTTTTTAATTTCGTTGTAGTAATTCCAACCTTCGTATGGACCACCTTCATTTGAGTATTCTTGTACTGATGTTACCCAGTAGAACAAACCTGCAATCCACTTAATTTCTTTATTCTCTTCTGAGCTACAAATTAATCCAGGGTTTGAACAGAAATCAAGATCTGCATATAGCGGGTTTGCAGGTGGTGCTTCAACCGTTACACCGTCAATAGTTTTACCGATTGTTGCTGGATCAACGTGTGAACGACCTAAGTAGTGGTTAAGCGTACCAAAGTTCTGACGACCTGTGGTTTGAATAACACCACGTCCCCACCAGCCACAACCTTCAACACTTTCTTGGCTGCTGCCATCCCATAGGAATGTTCCCGCTTTTTGACCAACGTAAATTTTACATTCATCACGTTCCCACACCTGCTTAGAGGTATCTACTTTATCAGGCACAACGTTACAGTGACCACTGTTTGTCCAACGACCTACGCTACCATTAACAAGTAAACCACGTTCGGCTAATACTGCATCTGGTGCTGCGAATACTGGCGCTGGTGCACCGTACCACTTAGCATGAGTTAAGGCGCTGACTTCCATCTTGCTATCACGAGGACAAGAGTACGCATAGTCTAACCCTGATACCGGGTTAACACCGTAATCTGCGTATTTCTGACCTAACTGACCACAACTTGCGGTCATCGGATAATCCGTTGGCGCACCGTATTTCACTTCAGACCAGTTATTCTCATCACAAGCATTGTAACGAATTGTCTCTTGCATACTTTGGGCTAAGAAAGCAGCAATGGCGACTTTAGCGTAGATGATATTAGTTGCATCATCGACTTCGTCATTCAATAACCAGAACTTATTACCTGCAACACCAATGTTGTGCATCGCATTCAGACCATCAAGGAAGTCATTCCACTTATAAACGGTCGATGGGATCCACTGTGATTGTGGTGTTTCATACAAGAAGGCTTCATTATCCATCACATCTGCAGCATTGGTTAACTGTTGATTCAATGCTTCAATACGTGTTAATGCGCCTTTCTCTAGTTCTTCACCGACATAATACAGTGGCACTTTCGCTGCTTGGTAAGCTTCAATTTTGCTGGTTAAATCCGTGCTATTTTCATCAAACAAAATTGCAAATACGTTGCTATGTGCTGCTTTACGAATTTGCTGCTCACTGCTGGTTTTGCCCATGAAATAGTTTGCTGCTTGTGCTGTTGGAATATTTGCCAACATCGCAGGGGTCTTCACGTAGTCAGTAACTTGCTTCACGAACTCTAGCGCGTTATGCCATTGATCAGCAGATAATGCCGCAGTAGTACTTGATTTTGTAAAGGTAACAAAGTCAGCTTTGGTTGCGCTATCCGCTTTATACAGAGCAAATGTATCCAGTAGAGCTGCGGTATAGTTAGCCGCAGCGTTCCATACTGACTGACGACCTGAATGAGTATCAAAAGCAAAATCACCAACACTTAACGTCCAACCGAACGCTGCTTGTGGCGCAACAGTTGATACGATCAAGTTGTGCGCTTGTGCCCAGCCTTTGACATCATTGCTTAGTGCATTAATAGCGGTAATATCAATGTTGCTACCCGTGATATCAATCGCATTGGTTAACGCTTGTTTCACATCAATCGTACCTAATGATAAGCCTTTATCACGTGTGGCTTTATCTAGTACATCACTGCTGATAATAATTGATGCTGTACCAGCTTGTTCTGCTTTCTCAATGATAGAAACAAACGATGCAGTTAACTTATCAATATCAGCCAAGTCAGCACTGTTACTCGCAGCAATGGTTACTGTTGCAGGTGCAGTTGACGATGGGCTTGCTACCACAAACGTATTCGGCCAAGTCGCCACTTCAAGACGAACAGGATCCATTGGGTTTGGTAGTGAAAGCACTGGCGCAGTACCTGGTTCTGAACCATCACAATTTATATGCAGAGTCCATGAACTGTCGCTACCTGGCAATGTTTGCGTCCAGTAAACGGCTGAATAAGCAATATTATCATGAACCATAATGTCACCACCGCCTGCGTGATCGCCACGCGTCCAGTCTGGGTAAACATTAAACTCTTCACACAATCCACCCGGTGGTGTTACTGGTGGCTCAACAGTTTCTTCTTTGATAGTGATGTTTAAAGTGGTTGTAGAAGAAAGGTCTTGCGCATCGGTTGCGATAGCATTCAAGATTACGCTACCTGCTTGAGTCGGTTGCCAATCACAGCTAAATGCACTGACAGCTGCCGCATCAAATGTACAAATTTGTTGGTTATTGGCTTTTACAACCACTGACGTTAAATCGTTGTCGACGTCTGATGCATTAACAGTAATAGATACCTTGTCAGTTTCGTTAACAGTCGCGCCATTCACAGGCGTCATGAAGTTAACCACTGGCGCGGTAAAATCAGTATTCCCTTCAGCTTTTACCATTACAGAAACTGATTTTTGTTCGATCTTTTGGTTATCTTTATCGAAAACAAATACCTTAATCGCAACATTTCCCGCTTCATTTGGCGTCCACGTTTGCGAGTATTCTGTTTGAGTTTGATCAATAGCTTTTTGCGCCAGTTTAGTATTGTCAGCCCAAAACTCGACTTTCGATGCTAATTTACCCTCAATGCGCGTTTTAATGACGAATGCTTGATTGGCTGTTAATACCTGACCCGCAGTTGGTGAAACGATAGCAACTTCGGTGACATCAGGAACAGGTTCACCAGCACACTCGGTTAATGCCCAAAACCATGAACTTGTGCTTGGCGCTTCCCATAAACCAGGGCTATTTTGAGCAATAAAGCACTGTCCGTCATAAGAGACTATGTCGCCATTTTTAACTTGAGTTGTACCCGGAATGAAAGGAATAATACCGTCTAAATCAGGCCCTGGATTAGGATCAGGCGTTGGTTCTGGCTCAGGATCTGGATCTGGATCTGGATTCGGCTCATCTGAACATTCAGCACCCTCCCAAAACCATGAACCCGCTTTTGGCGATTCCCATACACCAGGGTTATTCTTAGCAATAAAGCACTCACCGTTATAAGAAACTATATCTCCATTCTGAACTTTTGTTTCTCCCGGAACAAAAGAAACAACACCGGCGTCAGCGGCATAGATATTACCACTGAGCATAGCGCTGAATAGAGCTATTGTTATTTTATTGATTTTTTTCACAATTCAATCCCTTCCATTTTCACGCGTTCAACAAACCAAACATTGGTTATTGATACCTGAACTCCATACAACTCATCTAGAGTCACTATCTTATTTAGCATAGAGAATAAAGTGTCACAATATTCCTTGGGTCGTCACCGCAAAATATGGTGGGTTGCTCTAAGAATATGTAAGTAAAAAAAGAATGGAGAACTTATAAAGTGAGAGATTACTCAAATAAGGCTTTTTAGAAAAAACCATTTGGACAGCCAAATCTTTTAACTCTTAAATAGAAACCATTTTGGAGAACCATTTTGGACAGCCATATATTTTAGTTGTTAACTAGAACCCCCCAAAACA
>SAMEA5043655__coassemble_22_pt1 | contig 44338 bp, 38 predicted proteins | sample SAMEA5043655__metabat2_low_PE_001 | metagenome-assembled genome bin SAMEA5043655 (sample SAMEA5043655) | Gadus morhua
CGTAAAATCCACATGTATTGTTCTGGACGTTGATTAACATACTGTTCAATACATTGATTCATCATCCTTGCATCTTGTTCTTCGGTTTCTGCAGGGAAGGGCAGGGCAGGATAAAAATCCAACTCATACATACCCGTTTCACTGTTGTACATTGCAAATAGCGGCACAATTTTAGCGCGGCTTAATTTTGATAATCGCCCCAATCCAGCCATGGTTGCTTTGGTGGTGCCAAAGAAATCCACAAATACGCTGTGTTCTGGGCCTAAATCTTCATCGGGTAGGTAATACCCTAAATAGCCTTCACGCACTGATTTAATAAACGGTTTAATACCACCACTACGCTCATAAACACGGCCGCCGTATTGCACTCGTTGACGATGCATTAGCCAATCTGAAACCGGGTTTTTTTGTTTTTTTGCCATCGCCGATACAGGTAACCCACGCGAAGCAAGTAGTACTGCTGGGATATCAATTGCCCATGTATGCGGTACTAATAAAATTACACTTTGTTGTTGCTCAGTGAGGCTGGTGAGGTTGTCCATACCGCGAATAACCGTATGTTGCTCAAGCCATGTTTTATTACGGACAGAGAGTGAGGCGAAGCCCGATAGAAAACTGCCCGCGGTGATTAAATTTTGCAGTAAAATGTGTTCGCGTTCAGCATCTGATTTTTCAGGGAAGCACATTTTAAGGTTCACGCGTGCACGATGATTAGCACCACTTTTAAGTTTGATAGCTTGCTTTGCAAAAATAGTCGCTAGTGAGCGTCGCGCACCATGAGGCAGTAAGCTCAATAGTGAGGCAATCATAACTGCGAGCCATGTTCCCCAATAACGCGGATGCACAAAAGACCACTCAAACTGAGGGTTGTAGGCTTGCTTGTCGTAATGGTTTTTAGTCATATAAATTACGTCTATCTCACGAAGTTATAGTGTTGGCGAAGATCATGCCACAATGTATTTGAGTGCTTATGACTTAGTTATTATTGCGGTTATCAACATATATTCTACCTTTATTAAACAGTAGAGAAAATGACAACCTACCTAACTATTTGTCTTATGTATCAATATTGATAAGTTATTCATTTGATGAAGATGATTGCTATTTCTAGGATTAAATAAAGGCATGTATTTTATTGCCTCACTAAGATGATAAACATCAAATTATGATAACATTATATTCAATGCAAGGGCGAAGGATGATAATAAAATGAAAACCCGCGATCGAATTATTCATGCAGCATTGGCGTTGTTTAATGAACACGGTGAGCCTAATGTGACCACCAATCATATTGCTGCTGATTTAGGGATCAGTCCCGGTAATTTGTATTATCACTTTCGTAATAAAGAGCAAATTATTCATTGTATTTTTGATCAGTACGCCATTGATTTAAAAGTTAGTTTTGAGCCACTGGATGTCGTTGAAACCATCGAAGACAGTTTATTGCGCTATCTTGATGCAGTGTTTCTATTGATGTGGCGTTACCGTTTTTTCTATGCCAATTTACCGGATATTTTACGTCGAGATGCGGCGTTACAAAATAAATATTTGGCGGTGCAAACTCAGCTGCAAGTGAATATCAGTCAAATAATGATCAATTTTCGTGATGCAGGTTTGTTGGCATTAGCGGATGTTGATCTGAAAGTATTGGCAGATACGTTAAAACTGGTGGCTTCATCATGGATCAGTTATCAAACCACTCAGGTAGCAGGAGCTAAAATTACCCAAACCGTGATTTATCATGGTGTACAACAGATGTTGAATATCGTGCGACCATTGGCGACCGAGCTTGGTCAGCAGCGGGTAACAACATTGCAGCACTATTATTTAGAACAAGAACAACAGTATTTAGAACAACAACAAAAGATCACTACCAGTGAATTGTAATTTTAAAAGGTTGGTCTGATGACCAACCTTTTTGTTTTAGAGGTTAATTTAGCGTGTTAACCATGGACGCGGATCAACCGGGGTGCCTTTACGGCGGATCTGGAAGTACAATCCTGGTTGTTCTTGGCCACCACTGTCACCCACTAAGGCTATCGGTTCGCCCGCTTGAACGGTATCACCAATCTTTTTGAGTAAGGTTTGGTTATAGCCATAGAAACTCATATCACCTTTACCATGATCAATCGCAATCATTAAGCCGTAACCCCGTAGCCAATCAGCAAATACTACTTTACCTGAGTAAATCGCTTTTACTTGGCTACCAATCGGTTGACTGATCACCATCCCTTTCCAATGTAGTTCACGTTGTAATGGCGCACCATAGTTGTGCAGGATAGGACCTCGCAACGGCCATACTAGCTTACCTTTGTGGCTGGATAAGCCGTCCATAGGAACTTGCATTTTAGCGTAACGAGCATTGAGTTGTTTCGCTTGCGCCTCTGCAATTGCTTTCGCTTTGGCTTCTTTGGCGGCGACAATTCGGGCTTGAGCTTCGGCTTCTGCTTTAGCACGTGCTGCGGCTTCTGCTTTAGCGCGTGCGATGGCTTGTGCTTTTGCTTTTGCAATCGCTGCCAACATGTCTTGTTCATCAGAGCGTAAGTCTGCTAATGCTTCAGTGCTGGTGTGAATTTGCGATTTGATTTTATTGAGCGTTAGTTGACGTGATTGCTGTTGACCATCAAGTTGCTGCTTTTGCTGATTAAGCTCGGCGAGTACTTGTTGGTGTTCATTTTTTTGCTCAGCAAGGGTATGAATTTTTAGTTGTAGTTCTGTTTGCGTCGCATCGAGTGCATCAATGGCAGTAGCACGTGCTTTGCTAACATACTCGGCATAGGTTGTCATACGATCTAATTTAGCAGAGTTTTCGCCACTGAGAAGATTGGCGATATCACTGTTATTACCTTGACGATATTGTGCATTAATTAAGGTTTTTAGTACGCCAAGCTGTTGCTGTTGCTGTTGTTGTAGATGCTGTTGTTGCTGTTCGAGCCTAGTGATTGACTGTGTTATTTGGGTTAACAAGTTATTAGTTTGGTGGATTTTATTGGCAGTTTGAGCGATATCCAGTTCGTGTTGTTTAAGTTGTTTTTGTAAGACAGCATAGTTTTGCTGTTTACTGTCGAGCTGATTTTTTTGGCGTGATATTTCCTGTTTTACGCCATCAAGCTGTTTTTGACTGGATGCTGCACATGGGGCTGCAAATACCACGCATAGAAAAGCGCCAGTGCATAAAGCACTGGCGCGGATTTTTAGGTTGAGGTGTCTATTGATAATATCCCGCATGGGATAATTATTTCAGATTGTATAGCACCTGACCAGACATCTCTGCAGGGATTTCGATATCTGTTAGCGATAGCATAGTTGGGGCTAGATCAGATAGCTTACCGTTTGGCTTAAGATCGAGGTCTTTATTACCGATGTAAATTAATGGTACTGGTAAGTTAGTGTGTGCTGTATGGATACCACCTGTTTCAGGGTTAACCATCATTTCAGCGTTACCGTGGTCGGCAGTAATTAATAACTGACCATCCATTTCTTTGATTGCAGCAACAACTTGACCGATACAGCTGTCTAGTGCTTCACATGCTTTAACTGCAGCATCGTAAACGCCAGTGTGACCAACCATGTCACCGTTAGGGTAGTTACAGATAATAACGTCAAACTCGCCGCTCTTAATGGCAGCAACTAGTTTTTCAGTTAACTCAGGTGAGCTCATCTCAGGTTGAAGATCGTAAGTGGCTACTTTTGGTGAAGCAACTAGTGAACGAGATTCACCGTCAAATTCATCTTCTTTACCGCCATTAAAGAAGAAAGTTACGTGTGCGTATTTTTCTGTTTCAGAAATACGTAGCTGCTTTTTACCTTTCTTCGATAGCCACTCACCTAAGGTATTCTCTAGGCTTGCAGGTGCAAACGCAGTGGTCAGTGCAATGTCTGCTGCATATTGGGTTAGCATCACAAAGTCAGCTAATTGTGGGAACTGCGCACGCTTAAAACTAGTGAAGTTAGGCTCGAAAGTACGAGTGATTTCACGTGCACGGTCAGCACGGTAGTTCATGAAGATAACGCTATCGCCATCAGCAATGAATGCCGCTTCTTGGTTTTCGGTACGTAGTTCGGTTGCTTTAACGAACTCGTCGTTTTCGCCACGCTCGTAAGCGGCAGCTAGACCTTCAGTTGCATTAGCGAAAGTATATTCACCTTTTGCAGCAGTAAGTAGGTTATAAGCAACTTCGACGCGATCCCAGTTATTATCACGATCCATTGCGTAGTAACGACCGACTAGAGAAGCGGTACGGCCTTTACCTAGTTTTGCAAATAAGGCATCGAAACGCTCAAGAGAGTGCTGTGCGCTACGTGGTGGTGTATCACGACCATCAAGGAATGCGTGTAGGTAGATTTTCTCGGCGCCACGGTTAGCGGCCATTTCAATCGCTGCTGCAATGTGGTCTTCGTGGCTGTGTACGCCACCTGGAGAAACTAAGCCAAGAATATGAACGGCTTTGCCTGTAGTTACAGCTTTATCAATTGCATTTACCAGTGCTTCATTTTCAAAGAACTCGCCATCGCCAATTGCTTTCGTGATACGAGTAAGATCTTGATATACTACTCGGCCAGCGCCGATATTAGTATGACCTACTTCAGAGTTACCCATTTGGCCTTCAGGTAGACCTACTTCTAGGCCTGACGCTGCGATAAGCGTATTAGGATTGTTCGCCATTAACGCATCCATTACGGGTGTGTTAGCGTTCGCAATCGCGTTATCAGCGTTATCTTCGCGGTAGCCCCAGCCATCTAAAATAACAAGTGCAAGTGGTTTCTTCGCAGACATATTCAGTCCCTCTTCGAATTAATAAAAATACATCAATTACCTTAAGCGGCTTGGTGAACTAAGCGCTGTTTAAGGTAATTGCGATAATAATTATCATGATTTTACTACAAAAGCACATTAAAGCAGTAGCGGTAGATGCAACTAAATCATGGACTGCTTGTTTATAGTCTGTGTCGAATATAGGCATTTATTGACTAAAGTGTAAGTCCTAGGTCACAGTTTTTTTCTATTTCACTGATAGGTCATCGGTCAATAAGCTTTTATACTCAAGGACGCTGTTACAAGATCAGCAACCTAGGTATACTCACAGTCATTTTTTTAGACCGCAATAGCATGGCTTGCAATAGCGAACCATGACAACAGAGTAAATTAAATGCATCAATATATTGAATTTCTAACTAGTAACCCTGTTTTATCATTGGCTTGGATTGGTATCGTGATTGCGCTAATTAGCATGATGGTAAAAGAGAAAAACGCCAAATATAAAACAATTAGTATTAATGAAGCGACCACGTTAGTGAATAACGAAGAGGGTGTTTTTCTTGACATCCGTAATCGTGATGAATTCCGTAAAGGTCATATTGTAGGCTCAGTTCACATTTTACCAAGCCAAATTCAACGTCAAAACACGCCAGAGCTTGAAAAACACAAAGCAGCCCCAATTATTGTTATATGTAAGACGGGTCAGACGGCACAAGAGACTGCAAACCAGCTTAGTAAAGATGGTTTTACTAACGTTAACGTTTTAAAAGACGGTCTTATTGCTTGGAATGAAGCTAACTTACCGCTTGTTGCAAGTAAGAAAAAATAATTTTATTCGATGTGATTTTGCAACCGCTTGGGTGTGAAATGACGATATAAATTGATGCAGCCTGTGGAATGCACAGTTGCTAGTATAATTAATAGCTCGTGGTAGCGAGTATTTATAAAGGACTCCAAAAATGGCTGAAGCAGCAAATACCGAAGCACAACAAAACTTCCAAATTCAACGCGTATTCCTAAAAGATGTGTCTTTTGAAGCGCCAAACTCACCTGACGTATTCCAAAAAGAATGGAACCCAGATGTGAAATTGGATCTTGATACTCAAAGCCGTGAATTAGCTGAAGGTGTATATGAAGTTGTACTTCGCCTAACCGTAACGGTTAAGAACGAAGAAGAGAATGCATTCCTATGTGAAGTACAGCAAGGTGGTATTTTCACTGTTGCTGGAATGGAAGCACCACAACTTGCACATTGTCTTGGCGCATTCTGCCCTAACATTTTGTTCCCATACGCACGTGAAACAATTTCTAGCCTAGTGGTTAAAGGTACGTTCCCACAATTGAACCTAGCACCAGTAAACTTTGATGCTTTATTCATGAACTACCTAGAAAACCAAGCTGAAGCAAATACTGCAAGTTCAGAAGCTTAATTTGTAAAAGTGACCAATATGATGAACGTTAATAATACGATTTCGATGGCAGTGTTAGGGGCTGGATCTTACGGGACAGCATTAGCAATTGCATTAGCCAGAAATGGTGCCAATGTCATTTTGTGGGGCCATGAGCCACACCATATGGCGCAATTGGAAATCGATCGTGCCAATGAAGCGTTTCTGCCTGGGGTGAAATTTCCTGATTCACTGATATTAACCTCAGATTTACAAGCTGCTATTGAAGGTAGTCGTGATGTGTTAGTGGTTGTACCGAGCCATGTATTTGGTGGGGTATTAGCACAAATGAAACCTTTCTTGCGCCCAGATTCTCGTATCTGTTGGGCAACAAAGGGATTAGAACCTGACACCGGGCGTTTACTTAAAGATGTGGCGGTTGAGGTGTTAGGTGAACACATCCCATTAGCGGTGTTATCTGGCCCTACGTTTGCGAAAGAATTAGCAGCGGGTATGCCAACTGCGATTGCTGTTTCTTCGCCTGATGCTGATTTTGTGACTGATCTACAACAAAAAATTCATTGTGATAAAACATTCCGTGTTTATAGCAACAGTGATTTTATTGGGATGCAGTTGGGCGGCGCGGTGAAGAACGTGATTGCGATTGGTGCGGGTATGTCGGATGGTATTGGCTTTGGTGCCAATGCGCGTACGGCACTTATTACTCGAGGCTTAGCTGAAATGTGCCGTCTGGGCGCTGCACTTGGTGCGCAACCAGAAACCTTTATGGGAATGGCAGGTTTAGGTGATTTGGTACTGACATGCACTGATAATCAATCGCGAAATCGTCGCTTTGGATTAGCTCTCGGTCATGGTTGCAGTGTCGAGCAAGCGCAACAGGATATTGGTCAAGTAGTAGAAGGTTATCGTAATACTAAAGAAGTGTGGTTATTGGCGCAACGTCATCAAGTTGAAATGCCGATCACTGAACAGATTTATCAAGTGCTTTATCTTGGTAAAGATGCTCGCGAAGCGGCGAAAGACTTACTCGCACGTGAGAAAAAGTACGAATAAAGTTGCTTGTTTAGGGCGATAACTGGTATCTATTAAATAACGCGAGCTTAGGCTCGCGTTATTTTTTATAACTGTACTAAAATACAATAACGATCAGTATTCTGACTGTGTAACGTTATGCCATTGATGTGACCTATTAACCCATTGATTTAATGATGCTATGGGTATGATTAACCTAATAAGTAATAAAGCCGAGGAACTTGTGAAGGAATGTCAACAATATCAACTATGGCGCGCGATTGAGCAGGAAGCACGATTGCAAGCTGAACAAGAACCTATGCTTGCCAGTTTTTATCATGCCACCATTATTAAGCATGAAAATTTAGCATCAGCATTGAGTTACATCTTAGCCAATAAACTAGCGACCCCGTCAATGCCAGCAATGGCTGTGCGTGAAGTCATCGAAGAAGCGTTCGTAAGTGATAGCAATATTGTTGAAGCGGCTGCTTGTGATATTCGTGCCGTTGTCGAGCGCGATCCGGCGATTGATGCTTACTCGATTCCATTACTTTACCTTAAAGGCTGTCATGCCCTGCAAGGGTATCGGGTTGCGAATTGGCTATGGAAACAAAACCGCAAAGCGTTAGCGGTGTATTTACAGAATCAAATATCGGTGGCATGTCAGGTTGATGTTCACCCTGCGGCACAGATTGGTTGTGGCATTATGTTTGACCATGCGACAGGGATCGTGATTGGTGAAACCGCAGTAATTGAAGATGAAGTGTCAATTTTACAAGATGTTACCTTAGGCGGTACCGGTAAAGAAAGTGGTGATCGCCACCCTAAGATTCGTCAAGGGGTAATGATTGGTGCCGGTGCCAAGGTACTGGGTAATATTGAAGTGGGTGTTGGGGCCAAAATTGGTGCTTGCTCTGTCGTTTTAGAACCGGTGCCTCCGCATACGACTGTTGCTGGTGTGCCTGCGGTTATTATTGGTCGTCCTAAAACCGCCAAACCTGCTACTGAAATGGATCAGCAATTTAATGGCAGTAACGATGCTTTCACTCATATTGATTGAGTAACAGTACTGGCGTTATAACGCATCAAGGCGATCAAATGATCGCCTTGATTGTTTTTCTCGATCAAGAATTTTAGATAGCACCATTAAAATCTAACTGACGCCAAGCTTCAAAGGCAATGATTGCGACTGCATTGGATAAATTTAAGCTACGGCTGTCCGGTTGCATTGGGATCCGTAAACGTTGTTCTAATGGTAAGCTCGCAATAAATTCAGCCGGTAAGCCGCGTGTTTCTGGACCAAATAACAACACATCACCTTCACCAAATTTCGCATTAACGTGATAGTTAGTGGTTTTGGTGGTACAAGCAAAAATACGGCGTCCCGCCATCGCTTCCATAAAGGCTTCAAAGTTTTTATGACGATAAACATGGGTGAGGTCGTGATAATCTAAACCCGCACGACGCAGTTTTTTTTCTTCTAAATCAAATCCTAGTGGCTCAATTAAATGTAAATTGGCACCACAATTAGCACTAAGGCGAATAATATTGCCTGTGTTGGGGGCGATTTCAGGTTCGTATAACGCAATATCAAACATAGTTATTCAGCTTTATTTGGTGCAAAAAGAAACCGTATTGTGACAAGCGTAACGTCAACAAGCAATCATCTTTAATGCGCGAGGTTAACCTTGATGGTTAACGGGCTAAAGGCAATATCATACTGATCCGCAAACCACCGAGAGGGCTTGTGGTTGCTTTGATACTACCACTGTGTTGACGAAGGGCACTTTCCGTTATTGCCAGCCCTAATCCCGTGCCACCACTACTGCGATCACGGGCGGTTGAAACGCGATAAAATGGACGAAAAATATCATCAAGTTCATCATCGGGTACGCCCTCGCCATTATCATCAATGGTGATCAGTAATTGCTGTGACTGGTGGGTAAACGTAATCTCAATCACATCATTACCGTATTTAATCGCATTGCGAATTACGTTTTCGAGTGCACTGATCAATAAGTTCGGGTTACCTTTTATTGGCCAAGCTTGAAGCTGATTATAGGTTAAGGTCTTATGGTGTTGTTCTGCTTCAAAACGGGCATCTTCTAACATTTCATACCAAAGGCTATGGCCATCAACGATTTGCTGTTGCTGGTGACTATTGACCTGCATCCGTGATAATTCCAAGAGCTCACTGATCATTTTTTCTAAGCGTTCTGCTTCGGTATCAATCCGTGATAATTCACTACTTTGGCCTTGTTTTCGCTGTGCCAGCGCTGTTGCCATACGTAGTCGCGTTAAAGGCGAGCGTAATTCATGTGAAATATCAGATAATAACCGTTGCTGACCACTAATGATGTTATTTAAAGCATCGACCATTTGATTAAAACTGGCCCCGGCTTGTTTAAACTCTTCAGGCCCTTGTTCTAAACTTGGGTCAGCTTCAAATTCGCCTCGAGCAACCCGTTCCGCTGCTTGTTGTAACCGCCGCGCTGGACGGGTTACCGCCCATGCTAACCATAATAAAAATGGCGTGCTGACAAGCATAGTAACTAATAGTAATTTAAACGGTTTATCCATTATTTGAACAAAAAAAGGTGGAGCACCCCGCCACACTTTACCGCTATACATAAACAGCTGTTGCTGTTCAGTGGTAATAATAAAAGGCCCCGCCATTAACCAGCGACCATACAAACGCTGTTTGGGGGTATCAGGGTTATCGGCGATGGTGATAAAATTACGTAGCGCTTTAGTGTGTTTTCTCGGGGCAATAATATCGCCATCTATGGTCGTGAAATACAATTGGTTATTATGACTGTCTTGCCGTTTAGTGAGTGCTTTTATTCGTGTATTGAGGTTGATATCGTTGCTTGATGCTGGGTGATGATTTAAACGTTTATTAATTTTTATTGCTTGGGATTGAAGTTGTTTTAATGGATGTTCGGGAATCGGTTGTATCGATCGTGGGTCATATTGAAACATCAGTACCAATGCGACGACTACCACTAATAACGTGGCCCAGAAAATGGCAAAGATACGCCCGTAAAGGTGCGTAAAACCAGGTACTCGCATTATTGAGCCTCAACCAATAAATAGCCTTTACCACGCAGCGTTTTTATCAGTGGTTTACCGTCACTACGTACTGGTAGTTTTTTGCGTAAGTTTGAGACATGCATATCAATTGCACGATCAAATTGCGCTAAGCGTTTTCCGAGCACTTCAAGACTGAGTTCTTCTTTTGCAATAATTTTGCCTGGATGTTGCACAAAATAACTCAGTAGTGCTAGTTCGGTAGCGGTCATTTCAATCGGCTGCTGATTACACAATACCTCTTGTCGACCTGGGTAAATAATCAGATCTTGATAGACGAGACACTCACTATTACTGGCTTTAGTGTCGGTATTTGCTTGGGTGCGTCGCAGTACAGCGCGCATACGAGCGAGCAACTCCCGATCGCTAAACGGTTTGGGTAAATAGTCATCAGCACCGAGCTCAAGCCCGAGCACGCGATCTATTTCATCACCTTTAGCGGTGAGCATCATTACAGGTGTGGTGTGTTTTTCACGTAAGCGGCGTAACATTTCGGTGCCATTCATTTTCGGCATCATTACATCAAGTAAAATCAAATCAATACTGGTGTCGACTTTTTCTAAGCCTTTAATGCCATTGTTGGCTTCTTCAACCTCAAATCCTTCTAATTCAAGAATATCTTTGAGGAGTGCGGTCAGTTCTATATCGTCATCGACTAAAAGGATTTTTGCCATGGTGAAGTCCTAAAATGTAATGTGAACACTCAATCAAGTAGTGCTAGTATCGCTAATCTTTGCTGATACGCCAAGTTACTCTGTATTAGCTTTACGCTAGTTTACGTTTGCTAGACAGCGGTTTACTTTCCATCGGTTATGATAGTGACCAAGCCATAGAAAACGGCGACTCATCACATGATAATGCTGGAGAAATAACCATGAAAATATTTAATAAAACGCTTATTATCGCGATGGCAGTGCCATTAGCTCTCGGTTCAATGTCAGCTTTTGCTAGCCAAGATCACAATGGTGGTATGAAGAAAGGCCATCATAGCGGCAAGATTTTTAGTCAGTTAGATCTTACGGCGACTCAAAAACAAGAAATGAAAACCTTACGCCAAGCTAACCGCACTGAACATAAAGCTCAACGCGTAGAAAATCGTCAAGCGATGCAAGCCGATCAGCAGCAACTTGAAAAATTAGTGTTAGCGAGTAACTTTGATGAGTCTGCGGTACGTGCCGTGGCTGAGAAAATGTCACAGCAGCAGGTTGAGCGTCGAGTGGTGATGTTAGAACAGCGCCATAAAATGCTGAATATTCTAACCCCAGAACAAAAACAAAAGTATGTTGAACTTAAGCAGCAGCAATCAGAAAAACGCGCGATGCGTCTACAGGAAAAAAACCATCACTAATAATAGTGAGTGAAGTATCAACTAGTCTTCATCAGCCATAGTCTTTACTATGGCTTTTTTTGTTTTTGATATTAAGTGTCTTCTTTGGCCGTTTTTTTTAGAATCTTTGCTTTGAAATTGGATCAGAACAAGGCGGTGATTGTATTTTTATGGTAGGTTTTGTTATTAATTTTTATTATAAAACAGCTATACTGCGTGATATTAATTATCGCCACCATTTCCTCTGTCATTAATGGCGTCACCTATTATTAGTTATTATAGATTTATTCGAAAGATTATAAAAATAATCATAATAAGCAGATGATAAGTTTTGGCCGACAGGGAAGTGACGAGCTAGCGTGATATGAATCAACAAACTATTTCATTAAAATTGTAATACTTCTACATAAGTAGGAAAGTTTCAGTTTTCACGAACACAGGATGATCATTATCAACTGTGATACCGAGTGGGGGAACCTTGGTATATCGTGTTGGATTTGATTTTTCAATTCCCAAAGTCAGAGGGTAACCATGATTAAGAAGATTGGTGTTTTGACCAGTGGTGGTGACGCACCTGGTATGAATGCAGCGGTTCGCGGCGTAGTTCGTGCAGCGTTGACAGAAGATCTAGAAGTTTACGGTATTTTTGATGGCTACCAAGGCCTATATAATAACTGTATTAAAAAGCTTGATCGTCAAAGTGTTTCTGATGTAATTAACAAAGGCGGTACGTTTTTAGGTTCAGCACGTTTTCCTGAATTCCGCGAAGTGGAAGTACGTGAAAAAGCGATTGAAAACCTAAAGCTACACGGTATTGATGCATTGGTTGTTATCGGTGGTGACGGCTCATACATGGGTGCGAAGAAGCTTACTGAAATGGGTTACCCTTGTATCGGTATTCCAGGCACGATTGATAACGATGTTGCAGGTACTGATTACACTATCGGTTACATGACAGCAATGAACACTGTAATTGATGCGATTGACCGTTTACGTGATACGTCATCTTCTCATCAGCGTATTTCTATTGTTGAAGTTATGGGTCGTCACTGTGGTGATTTAACCCTAATGTCAGCAATTGCAGGCGGTTGTGAGTACATCATCACACCAGAGACTGGCCTTGATAAAGAGAAATTAATTACTCATATCAATGAAGGTATCGCCAAAGGTAAAAAGCACGCAATTATCGCTATCACTGAATTAATGACAGATGTTAACGCACTGGCTAAGTTCATTGAAGTTGAAACCGGCCGTGAAACACGTGCAACCGTATTGGGTCATATTCAACGTGGTGGTCAGCCAACAGCCTTTGACCGTGTATTAGCATCACGTATGGGTGCTTATGCGGTTGATCTTCTACAGCAAGGTGAAGGCGGTCGTTGTGTGGGTATTCAGTGTGAAAAACTGGTGCACCATGACATTATCGATGCTATTGAAAATATGCGTCGTCCAGTACGTAACGATTTATATGAACTGGCTGAGAAGCTGTTCTAAAATTACGTTATTAAGATACTGAAATAATGAGGTCGATAATTATATCGGCCTTTTTTTATACTGTTTTTATGGGTCTGTTTTAAGAGCGGCTGATATTTATGGTAATAAAAAGGCCACTCGAAAGTGACCTTGATTTCATCAATCTTTAAGAGTGATTATTTTTTTGCTTCAGCTGCTGCTTTAGCGATAGCTGCAAAGCTTTTCGCGTCAAGTGCTGCGCCGCCAACTAGAGCACCATCGATGTCTGGTTGTGCGAAGTAAGCTGCAGCGTTTTCAGGTTTAACAGAACCGCCGTATTGGATCACAACGTTCTTAGCAACTTCTTCAGATTTCTCTGCAATGTGAGCACGGATTGCTGCGTGGATGCGTTGTGCATCTTCAGCTGTAGCCGCTTTACCTGTACCGATAGCCCAGATTGGTTCGTAAGCGATAATAGCGCCTTCAAGAGCTTCAACGCCTTGAGTGTTGATTACAGCGTCAATTTGACGTGCACAAACAGCCATTGTTTCGCCAGCTTCGTTTTGTGCATCAGTTTCGCCGATACAAAGAACTGGTGTTAAACCATTTTCTTTTAGGAATGCGAATTTCTCAGCTACAAACTCGTCTGATTCGTGGTGGTATTCACGACGCTCAGAGTGACCGATGATGATATGAGTCGCACCGAATTCTTTAAGCATAGCTGGAGACATGTCGCCAGTGAATGCACCGCTGTTGTGTAGGTCAGAGTTTTGAGCACCTAGAATGATCGCGCTGCCAGCGTCAGTAAGCGTACGCTCAGTAAGATCAATGAAAAGTGCTGGTGGAGCAACTGCAACGTCTACGCCTGTAACGCCTTCAAGTTCAGCGTTAAGACCGTTCAGTAGAGCAACAACCATTTCTTTGCTGCCGTTTAATTTCCAGTTACCCATAACTACAGGATGGCGCATAGTTTTTCTCCAAATTTAAATGACGTAATTAATTTAACTACGTAAAAATATACCAGTCGGAACTGAATTTTTACTGTTCAAAATCATTAATGTGTTTGGTTGTACCCTTTTCGAGATAAAAAGTGAACTACAAATAGAAAAATATTTCAATATATGCAGTTTTTTGTCGCTTTTTTGTAACGTTTTGGCGGAATATGCTGCTGAGGGTAAACCAAAAATTTGTCATTTTAAGGGCAGTATTTTTGCCTGTCGTGGTGGAGATTGTGATTGGAGTGCTTGGTTGAAACGTTGTAATTGACGTTGTAATTCTTGTTGTAACAGAATATTGGCGTGAAGTGGGTTTTTAGCGTGGCTAATAAGTCGATCAATATGACTTTGTTGAGCTTGTAATCGCAGTTGCATACTTGGGCTGGCTTGAGCAATGGTTTGTTGAATTAATTGCTGGCGTAGCAAGGCGAATTGTTGGGGATGGGTGGCGGCGAGTTGCACCAGTTGGTCAAAATCAGGCAGTGATTGCATCCGCTATTCCTTGGTTTAATTCCTACTATAATGATAGTCGATAGCGGTGGTGGGGTTGATATTATGGTTGCGATTGAGCCCGCTTGCTCAGGCTCAATAATGTTAACGGTCAATGCTGATTATTATTCAAGATTCAATTACCAGTAATGCTCCATGGTAATTTGACCGGGTTTACGGCGCAGATTTTTAGCTAGGCCTTTTGCCTCAAGTACCGCTTTGGTATCCCGTACCATTTGTGGATTACCACACAGCATCACTTGGCTATGTTCAGCACTTAAAGATAATCCGACATGACGTTCTAATAAACCATCTGCAATCGCCAGTGGAATGCGCCCGGTTAAACATAGTGGTGCTGGTTCGCGACTCACAAATGGCTGTACGATAAGCTGATCGCCATATTGTTGCTTAAGAGCACTGATTTCAGCTTGATAGCTTAGATCTGCTGCATAGCGCACCGCATGAATAAGAATAATTTTGCGGTATTTATGCCACACCTCTTTTTGACCTAAGATCGACAGATACGGTCCAATGGCAGTGCCTGTCGCAAACAACCACAAGTGTTGACTGGTAGCGACTTCATCGAGGGTGAAAAATCCGCTCGCTCGCGCTGATATTTGAACAGTATCACCTTCTTGTAAGGCATGTAGGCGTGGTGACAGTAAGCCGTCAGCAACGCGAGTCGCATAGATCTCGATATCAGTGTGTTGGGGCGAATTAACAAACGAGTAGGCACGTTGGATCAAGTTATCACCGATCATAATTCCGAGTTTAGTAAATTGTCCCGCTTTAAACGGTTCAATGTTCGCTCGTAGCGATAAACTGAATAAATCTTGGTTCCAGTGACGGTTCGCAATAACTTGTGCAGGGATCCAATCAGCCATAGTGGCCTCCTTGTTATTTGGATGTTATTCGATAAGCACAGCGTCTTTGACCTGTAATAATGTGTTCTTGACGTTGGATGCGTGTGCTCTCGCCTAATAATTGTTGAAAAATAGCCAGCTCAGAGTGACAAAGTGATGGGCAATGACTGGCAGCAAGACAGATAGGGCAATGATTTTCAACTAATAAAAAGCCATTATCATCGCAAATAAGTTCGGCCATATAACCATCATGCTGGCGTAACTCGGTCAGTGTGACGAGTTTGCTTTTTAAATCATGGCAATCAGCAATGGCAACTTGATAGTGAGTTAAGGTTTGTTGTTCACGTTGAGCGATGATCGCTTGTAGTCCTTGCTGACCAAATAAATCACTCACCGCCTCTAGGGTTTGTACTGCAAGTTCACCATGGTGATCACTAAAACGACGGTGGCCTTGTGATGTCAGTTGCCAATGGCGTGTTGGACGACCGACTTTTACTTTTACGTCATAAGAATCGACGAGCCCTTGCTCTTCCATCGCCTGTAAATGCTGACGGATCCCCATAGTGGTTAATTGGAATTTGTCGGCTAATACTTTGGCGGTAACAGGACCATCACATTTGATGTGATAGAGAATTTTTTCGATAGTTTTCATAATCAGTTATCATTGCTGCTCTTATTATATTATGGGATCAGCTTATTAAATAAAGCAATATCTTTACAATATAATAGTGAGTTAAAAGTAGGACTTCTTAGGTATAAGAATGAAATAATGGCGGTTAAGATTGTGGCAATAACAACCGTTGGCAGTAGGCATAAAAAATGCACCGAAGTGCATTTTTTTATTGATAACGCAGAGGGGTTATAGCGTGTGTTGCTTAACAGCATCATTCTGACGGGTTAAGTCGTAGCTTGAGGTTATACGACGCATGGTGCCGCATTTACCGCTGATCAATAGCGTTTCAGTGGTCGCCATATTACCTTGACGCTGAATACCTTCAACGAGATCACCCTTGGTGATACCTGTACCTGCAAAGATGACATCATTACTGCGCGCCATGTCTTCAAGACGCAATAATTTGTTTGGTTCAATGCCCATTTCTGCACAACGACGGATTTCCATCTCACCTAAACGGCGATTTTCTTCAGTATCACCTTTTACATGATGACGAGGTAATAAGCGGCCTTGCATGTCGCCACCTAATGCACGAATAGCGGCAGCAGAAACAACCCCTTCAGGTGCGCCACCAATGCAATACATCACATCAACATCACTTTCAGGCATGCAAGTAAGAATAGAAGCAGCAACATCACCATCAGGGAAAGCAAATACGCGCACACCCATGGCATGCATTTCAGTGATTAATTGATCATGACGAGGCTTCGCGAGAATAGTAACGACAAGCTCACTTACTGGCTTGTTAAGCGCGTTAGCAATAGCCGCAAAGTTATCCGCTAATGGTTTATCAAGATCGATAACGCCTTTTGCTTGCGGGCCTACTACCAATTTTTCCATGTACATATCAGGGGCTTTTAGCAAGCTACCTTTTTCGCCTGCAGCCAGTACCGCAAGGGCATTATTTTGTCCCATCGCGGTCATGCGTGTGCCTTCAATTGGATCGACAGCAATATCAACCGCACAACCACCACAACCAACGTGCTCACCAATATAAAGCATCGGTGCTTCGTCGATTTCACCTTCACCAATAACAATCTCGCCATTAATATTGGTGTGGTTAAGCAGGGTACGCATCACTTCTACCGCCGCATTGTCAGCCGCAATTTTATCGCCACGGCCTAACCATTTGTGACCTGCAAGGGCTGCGCCTTCGGTAACACGAGCAAATGCTATTGCTAAATCGCCTTTCATGATAACTCCAAATATAGAAATGGGTGGGTGCAAGGGTGTAAAAATTCAGCGTAAATTCTAGCATAATTGGCTTGTGAACACGGTGGGAAATTAGATTGTCAACGCCATGGGTTGATGATCTAACGCAACACAATCAGCATTATATCGTGGCGAGCTAATAAAAAAGGCCTGCTATTTTGAGCAGGCCTGAAGCGTTATTAAATACGATTACTCGTCGTCATCTTCTTCATTAAATGCCCAACCTTTAGCGCACTCAACCGCACGTTGCCAGCCGCGGTAACGACGGTTACGTTTTTTGTCGTCGCTACAAGGGGTGAAACTACGATCTAATTGCGATTTATGTTTAAGTTCATCAATGCTGTCCCAAAAACCAATCGCCAGACCAGCAAGGTAAGCCGCACCCAGTGCCGTAACTTCAGTAACGACTGGGCGGTGAACTTCCGTCGCTAAAATATCAGATTGGAATTGCATTAAGAAGTTATTGGCAACTGCGCCACCATCGACACGTAATATATCGAGCTTAATCCCTGAATCAGCTTGCATTGCATCAAGCACATCGCGGGTTTGGTAAGCGACACTTTCAAGGGTGGCGCGAATAATATGATTTGAATTAACCCCACGAGTTAAACCGACAATCGCGCCGCGGGCATACGGGTCCCAATAAGGTGCGCCTAAACCAGTAAAGGCAGGAACTACATACACCCCGTTAGCACTGCCGACTTTTTCTGCAAAGTATTCGGAGTCGTTAGCATCGCTGAGAAGTTTGACTTCATCACGCAGCCATTGAATCGAAGCGCCCCCCATAAATACCGCACCTTCAAGGGCGTAAGCCACATCGCCTTTCGGGCCACAAGCAAGGGTGGTTAATAGACCATTATGGGAGGTGACTTTTTCTTTACCGGTGTTCATTAGTAAGAAACAACCAGTACCATAGGTGTTTTTAGCTTGTCCTGCCGAGACACACATTTGACCAAAGAGAGCCGCTTGCTGGTCTCCTGCAATACCCGCGATAGGAATACGGGTACCGCCTTTACCACCGATGTTGGTTTGGCCATAGACTTCAGATGAAGATCTTACTTCTGGCATCATTGACAGGGGAATATTTAATGCGGTGAGTAATTTCTCATCCCATTGCAAGGTATTGATATTAAATAACATGGTGCGAGAAGCATTGGTGTAATCAGTGACAAATACTCGACCTTGGGTCATTTTCCAAATTAGCCAAGTGTCTACAGTGCCAAATAATAATTCACCCGCTTCAGCTTGCTCACGTGCGCCTTCAACGTTATCAAGGATCCATTTAACTTTGGTGCCAGAGAAGTACGGATCAACCACTAACCCTGTGGCTTCACGGATATAATCGGTTAAACCTTGTTGTTTTAATTCTTCACACATGTCAGCGGTGCGACGACATTGCCATACGATAGCGTTATAAACCGGTTTGCCAGTTTTTTTATTCCAAACAATGGTGGTTTCACGTTGGTTGGTAATACCAATTGCGGCCACTTGATCACTGCGAATACCCGCTTTGGCTAAGGCTTCAACCATGGTCGAACTTTGGGTCGCGTAAATTTCCAGAGGATCATGCTCAACCCAGCCCGCTTTAGGGTAGATTTGCGTAAATTCACGTTGTGACGAACAAACGATATTGGCATTGTGATCGAGCACCACAGCTCGAGAACTGGTTGTTCCTTGATCGAGTGCCACAATATATTTTCGTTCAGTAGTCATGATGCGTTCCTCGTTGTCTTTCTTATATTAGAGTAGGGGAAAGCCTGATAATTATGTAATTAATGATATTCAGGCTTTGTTATTAGATAAAATATTATGCTTCAACGTTTTGGATCTCGGCAGTACCTTCGCATTTATTGGGTAGGGTACATTTGTTGCCAGGAAGGTAGATACCTAATAATTTCGGGTATGCCCAACCACCAAAAAGTGCACCACAAATTGGGGCTAGGATAGGAACGATAAAGTAAGGAATATCTTTAGCACCTGTTAGTGCAACGCTGTCCCAACCCGCAAAGAAGGTCAGTAGTTTTGGACCAAAATCACGCGCAGGATTCATAGCAAAGCCTGTTAGTGGCCCAAGTGATCCGCCAATTACGGCAATCAATAAACCAATCAGTAATGGACCCATTGCGCCACGAGGAGCACCATTTTTATCGTCGCCAATGGCTAAGATAGCGAACATTAAGACTGCGGTAATGGTAAATTCAACCGCGAATGCACCGCTAAAACTTAATGATGGATGCGGGAACGTTGAAAAAATGGAGGCAGTATCAAGGCTGGCTACTGTGCCTCGAATAATGTTATGGCTGGTCTCATAATCTGTAAATAAGTTGCTGTATAAGCCATAAATTAATGCTGCCGCGGCAAAAGCACCTAATACCTGCGCCATAATATACGGTAAAACTTTACGTTTATTAAAACCATGGAAACTGGCTAACGCAATGGTCACTGCTGGATTTAAATGGGCGCCAGAAACCCCAGCAGTCACATAAATCGCAATGGCAACGCCAAGCCCCCACATGATACTTATTTCCCATTGACCAAAATCGGCGCCAGTTAGTTTCATTGCCGCGACACAGCCAACACCAAAAAATATCAGTAGCCCAGTACCAATAAATTCCGCTAAACATTCTCTGATGAGTGCATTAGGTTTGGAACTTGTCATATTGTCAGTCCTTTTGATGGGTAATGTAGGGTATTTGGTTATTTTTATGCTCGGTAATTTACAATAATTACTTTTTTTTAAAATAATAATGGCGCAAAAATGTGCGTTCGAGCATTAATTGTTTTCTAAAGTGAGCGCTTGATGGGTTTTTATTGTTGTATTGGAAGGGTGAGATCATTGATTGTGACCTTAACAAGGCGCTAGTTCCGTCGTCATTAATGACGGTTATGGAATATAAAATCGTGGCGTTAAATTATCATGGTAATGTGGTATAGAATTTGAGAAAGTTCGCAGATATCACATTATTGATGGCTAGGTGTGAAGTGAGGTATCGAGGGCATTAACGTGGTGTAAAGTAGAGTTAAGATTGTTGAATTTGGCTGTTTAAAAGGGCTAAAGTGGCTTACTTTGCAAAAATTACATCATACTTGTATGATTTTTATTCATTTGCACCAATGCAATGGAAATGTAGATGTCAGCGAGCCATTGCCTCGCTAGAATAGCTGTTAAATATATATAACCCTGCCCGTAGAGATTACCTTCAATTGTTAAGGTAAATATATGGGCATAGATCAGGTGAACAATATGTCTCTAGAAATGTTGGAAAAATTGGAAGCCAAAGTTCAAATGGCTGTGGATTCAATTTCTTTGCTACAAATGGAAATTGATGAACTAAAAGAAAAAAATGATAGCCTAGCTATGGAAGCACAAGAACTACGCTCTGGTCGTGAGAGTCTTGTTCAAGATAACGAAGCACTACGTGGCGAGCATAATGTATGGCAAGATCGCGTACGTACGCTACTAGGTAAAATGGATAGCGTAGAATAATCGCATCTTTAATTGAATACGATTATCGGCTCGGTATCATGTCCTGAAAGGATGCGATACCGAGCCGATGTTTTATTTATGCTAGCATCATCCCAACCGCAAATAAAAGATTGGTGATTAATGCACACTTAACCATGGTTGCCATCATCGGTCTCAGGGCTGCGCCATCAGTAGAACGGTATACCTGACGGCCATGATTAATCAGTAGTGGCAGACTTAGAATAAATAACCATCCAAACAGTGACTTCACTTCTAATAGCGCAAATAAACTAAAAAATATCACACTCGTGGAAAGTAAGATAAGGTGGTATTTACGCCCCCAGCGTGGACCCATTCGTACCACTAAAGTTTGTTTGCCGCATGCTTTGTCGTTATCAATATCACGCAGATTATTAATATTGAGCACGCCAACAGCTAATAAACCACACGCGGTTGCAGGTAGCATGATCAATGAATCAATTTGACCTGCTTGTAAATAATAGGTCCCAGCAACGCCTAACCAGCCAAAAAATATCAGTACGGATAAATCCCCAAGGCCACGATAGCCATAAGGCTTATTACCGACGGTATAGGCAATGGAAGCGGCAATTGCCAGTAATCCCAGCACTAAAAAGCCGACAATATCATGGGGGTTTTTACACGCAATTAAAATTAAGGTTAAGCCACTGATCGCGGTAAGGATAATATTAATAATCATCGCCTTACGCATTGTCGCTGCGGTCACTAAACCTGATTGCATTGCACGTTGAGGGCCTAAGCGGTCATCATTGTCCGTGCCTTTAACAGCATCGCCATAATCATTGGCAAGGTTAGATAGGATTTGTAACAACAAGGCCGTTAATAAAGCGAGCGCGGCAATGCTAGCAGAAAAACTGCCATGCCATTTTGCCACAGCACTACCGCACACAATCGATGCGATGGCGAGGGGTAACGTTTTTGGTCTTGCGGCATCTAACCAAATTGTCAGTGAAGAGGGTGAGTTCATAAATTAGATACTTAAAGTGGATATTGAAAAGGTATTATGGCGTAAATTTGTTCATGCGCAAATTTATCCCATCAATGTTTGTTAAAGAACAAAAAAAAACGGTGCGATAGAACGCACCGTTTTTAGAATTAATTGTTGTCTTTAGCGCCGATTATAGAATGAAGCGACTAAGATCTTCATCGGCAACAAATTCACCTAGACGAGCTTGTACATAAGCATCATCGATCAGGAATTTCTCACCTGCTTTTTCGCTAGCATCATAAGAAATTTCTTCCATTAGGCGTTCCATAACAGTGTATAAACGGCGGGCACCAATATTTTCTGTGCGCTCATTTACCTGCCATGCTGCTTCAGCCAAGCTATTAACACCCTCTGCGTTGAATTCGATATCAACAGATTCTGTCGCCATTAACGCCACGTATTGTTGCGTTAATGATGCTTTTGGCTCCGTAAGAATACGTTTAAAGTCGTGACTTGTTAATGCTTCTAGCTCAACACGAATAGGTAGACGACCTTGCAATTCAGGGATTAAGTCTGATGGTTTAGCGACTTGGAATGCACCAGAAGCAATAAATAGGATGTGGTCTGTTTTAACCATACCGTGTTTAGTTGATACTGTGCTGCCTTCAACCAATGGTAGTAGATCGCGCTGTACACCTTCACGAGAAACGTCAGGGCCAGATGATTCGCCACGCTTACAGATCTTATCGATTTCATCAATAAAGACGATACCATTATTTTCAACCGCAAAAATAGCTTGTTCTTTAAGTTCTTCTTGGTTTACCAGTTTAGCGGCTTCTTCTTCAGTTGCTGCTTTTAACGCATCTTTAATTTTCATTTTGCGTTTTTTGCTGGTGTTGCCTGCAAGGTTTTGGAACATACCTTGTAACTGGTTGGTCATTTCTTCCATACCAGGAGGCGCCATAATTTCAACGCCCATTTGTGGTGCGGCAACATCAATCTCGATTTCTTTATCATCAAGTTTCCCTTCACGTAATTTCTTACGGAAAGATTGACGCGTCGTTGATTCTGTTAGTGCTTCTTCGTTTTGTCCCCAAGCATCACGTGCTGGTGGTAATAGCACATCAAGAATACGTTCTTCTGCTAATTCTTCCGCATGGACACGTACTTTTTCTGTTGCTTGCTGATGCACCATTTTGACAGCGACATCAGTCAGATCACGAATAATGGTTTCGACTTCTTTACCGACATAACCGACTTCAGTAAATTTAGTCGCTTCAACTTTAATGAACGGTGCATTTGCCAGTTTAGCTAAACGACGCGCTATTTCAGTTTTACCTACGCCTGTTGGACCAATCATTAAAATGTTTTTAGGGGTTACTTCAACTCGCAGCTCTTCAGGAAGCTGCATACGACGCCAGCGGTTACGCAGTGCAATCGCAACCGCTCGCTTGGCTTTGTCTTGACCGATAATATGGCGGTCAAGCTCGTGAACGATTTCGCGAGGAGTCATCTCAGACATTGCAACTTCCTTACTTAGATTTAGTTTCTAGTTCTTCAATAGTGTGATTGTGGTTGGTAAACACACAAATATCACCGGCAATATTTAGCGCTTTTTCTGCAATTTCACGCGCGCTAAGATCGGTGTTTTCTAATAATGCAATTGCTGCGGCTTGGGCGAAGTTACCGCCAGAACCAATAGCAACTAAATCATGTTCAGGTTGCACTACATCACCATTACCGGTAATGATTAATGAACCTGTTTCATCGGCTACCACTAATAATGCTTCTAGCTTACGTAGCGCACGATCGGTGCGCCAGTCTTTGGCTAACTCAACGGCAGATTTTAATAAGTGCCCTTGGTGCATTTCTAACTTACGCTCGAAACGCTCAAATAAAGTAAAGGCATCAGCGGTGCCGCCAGCAAAACCAGCGAGTACTTTATCGTTATAGAGACGACGAACTTTGCGAGCGTTGCCTTTCATTACGGTATTGCCAAGTGACACTTGACCATCACCAGCAATTACGACTTTGTCGTTACGACGAACAGATACAATAGTTGTCACGTTAAACCCTCTTTGATTCAGCTCCGACGTTAGCCGGCATCGTTAATGGTACTAGATCTGGGGATAGCAGGGTGGGTTTTCAAGGTGTGGTGTGACAATAGCTTGCTGCGGTTGGAGTAATAACAGTGATAAAAAAGGATGCCACTGGGGCATCCTTAGGTGTGATCTATCGTGGTAAGGATTATTCCCAGAACCAAATAGCACAAGGGCTAATGCCGTGCTGTTGTAATTTGTTCTGATCATCCATCGCTAAGCGTTTATCTTTGTAAGGACCCAATACCACGCGGTACCACGTTCCTTTATCATTAGTTGATACTTTTATTTGACTGTTTAAACCTTGAAACGCAATGGTTGCTTTACGTTCATCGGCTTGAGCTTGGCTATGGTAAGCACCACATTGTAAGAGATAAGGTTGAGTTGGCTTATCTTCAGCAATAACTTGTTTGGGGGTTAATACTGGCACAATCACTTTTTTATTTTCGAGCTCTTGGATATAACGCCATTTTTCTTCAGGTTTTGGCGGTAAAGCGTTGGTATTGGTTTTAGCCGGTTGCGGTTTTACAACAATGGCTGCTGGAGTGACTGGCGCAGTTTCTGGCACGTCAGTCCCAGAAAGGAAAAATAAACTCGCAATCAGTCCGCACACCAATATAACAGCCAATGCTGCCCACGAGGTTGGAAACCCCGTTGTTGGTGCTTTTTTGCCTTTTCTAGGGCTGGCTTTTGCCTTTATTGGCGCTGGTTTCGGTGAGCGCCCACGTTTTACATAATCTTTAGTAGCCACAATATCGACAAATTAGTTGGGAAGATAGACAGAACACTATGTTACAAAGTTGGATTGATCCTGACCAGTGATTATCGCGGTTTCGTTGATAATTAACCCCATATTACAACAATGATGATCAGTTTTATGATCTTCGTACGGTAACACGTCAAATATGGGGCAAATATCAATTAGCGACTTGGTGGCGCAGCACTTTCACGAATGACCAGTTTTGCATCCAATAATCGCGAGCCTGCCTGAACATCTTTACCTTTAAGTAATTCAAGTAGCATTTGCATTGCTTGGCGACCGATTTCATAACGAGGCTGTGATACCGTCGTTAATGGTGGATCGCAATATTCTGCAAATTGAATATCATCAAAACCGACAATAGAAATATCATGCGGTACCCGTAAACCAAGACGTTTAGCTTGTTGCATCGCGCCGATAGCCATCACATCTGAGTGACAAAATAAGGCTGTTGGTGGCTCTGGTAATGCAAGTAGGGCTGTAATCGCTCGTGCACCTGCCGCAAAACTGAAATCACCTTTAATAGTGTAAGCAGGATTTAGAGTGATACCTGCTCGACGTAGTGCTTGTTGATAGCCTTGTTGACGGAACTGCGACAGGGCTGCTTTATCTGGACCCGTAATTTGAGCAATACGTTTATGACCCATTTGAGTGAGATAATTAACCGCATCAAAGGCAGCGGTTAAGTTATCAATATGTACCGTTGGTAATTCAAGTTCTGGTGCATATTCACACGCCATCACTAGCGGTGGTAGATTCTTTTGTTCTGGTTTACTGACGTCAAACGGTAAATTATTACCTAATAACAACATGCCATCAGCTTGCTTAGTAAACACTAAATTCGCAAAGGAGTTTTCCCGACGTTGTTGTTGGCCGCTGTCACCGAGTAACACTAAATAACCATTTTCCATCGCCGCTTCTTCAATGCCACGAATAATTTCAGTGAAATAAGGATCACAGATATCCGGAACAATAGTTACGATGGTTTTTGATTCATTGCGGCGTAGGTTACGTGCCAGTGAGTTTGGTGAATATCCAGCTTCCATTACGGCTTGCTCAACTTTTTTCCTTGTTGATGCCGATACTTTTTCCGGGTTCATTAGTGCGCGCGAAACCGTCGCAGTTGATACCCCGGCTAGCTGGGCAACGTCCTTCATTGTCGCCATAGTGCTTTCCTCTTTTGCTATATCTTTAGTGTGCAGCTGGTTGTCTGAAACAAAAAACATGTTTAGATGTGTTCACCAGCTAATCGTAACCGACTGAAAAAAGTCAATTCATAAGCATATTGTAGAATGGATGCATAAGCTGAAACTTGCTTTCAATAGCATAAATTACATTCGCTATGTGAACTGCATCGCATTGTGTAGTTTAAGTTAAATCTTGTGGTTCAACATCAATTGACCACCTAATTTTTTTAGCGAGCGGCAATAACTGGATCGCTGGCTTGGCAATACTGAGCATTTGTTGCAGCTTATTACGGTTGGGTATTTGTAAAATTAATTGCCATCGAAACCGTCCTGCACGTCGAGCAAGGGGCGCAGGGTTAGGGCCTAAGACACAACAATCCTGATCGTAAACTGGACTGGCTTCAAAAATAGCCCGAATTTGTTGTAAGAATTGACACACTAAATCACTGTCATTGGCTTCAGCGCGTAATAATACCAAATGGGTAAACGGTGGTAATAATGCTTGGCGACGTTCTGTTAATGCTGCTTTAGAGAAGACACCATAACCTTTATGTAGCAGTGATTGTAACAGTTGATGTTCAGGATGATGGGTTTGTAATAACACTGAGCCGGGTTTACTGGCACGTCCTGCTCGGCCTGCAACTTGAATAAACAGTTGTGCCAATCGTTCTGAAGCACGGAAATCATTACTGAATAATGCACTATCAACATCAATCAGAGCCACTAAGGTCACATTAGGGAAGTGATGCCCTTTGGCGAGCATTTGAGTACCGATTAAAATTTGATATTCATTGTTTTTAATTGCTTCTAAATAGTTTTCTAATGCGCCTTTACGGCGGGTGCTATCACGGTCAATACGCACTGTTTTAAATTCAGGGAACAGCTCTGCAAGTTGCGCTTCAAGCTGCTCGGTACCGACACCCACTGGTGATAATTGCGTTGATCCACATTGTAGGCATTGGTGCATTATTGGTCTTTGAGTTGCACAGTGATGGCAGCGTAATTCACCTGATTGTTGGTGCAGCGTGTAATAAGCATCACAACGGTCACATTCTGCAATCCAGCCGCACTCATGACACATCATCGCCGGTGAAAAACCGCGTCGATTAAGAAACAACATCACTTGGTTGCCAGCATTGAGGTGTTTACGCATCTCGGCAATCAGTGGAGCAGATAAACCGGCGTTTAAATACAAGCCTTTAACATCAATCACCCCATGACGCGCAGCACTGGCATTACCGGCTCGTTTTGAAAGGGTTAAGTAATGGTATTTACCTGTTTGAGCGTTATGTAACGTTTCAAGCGCTGGAGTTGCAGAGCCTAACACTATCGGAATGTTTTCTTTATTGGCTCGCATAACCGCCAGATCGCGGGCATGGTAACGCAGGCTATCTTGTTGTTTATATGAGGCATCATGCTCTTCATCAACAATAATAATTCCTAGATTTGCAAAGGGGGTAAATAATGCCGAACGAGTACCTATAATTATCCCCGCTTGGTTATCGCGCCCAGCAAGCCATGCTGTCATGCGCTCACTATCGTTTAAACCTGAATGTACGGTTTCTAAAGGCACATTAAAGCGGCGTTTAAAGCGATTAATGGTTTGCGGGGTTAAGCCGATTTCAGGCACTAAAATCAGTGCTTGTTTACCCGCGGCTAAAATAGGCTCAAGTAGATTCAGATAAACTTCGGTTTTGCCAGAGCCCGTTACACCATCTAACAGATAACAACCAAAATCAGGATTACTGTTAACGGTGGCAATGGCCAAGGCTTGTTCTTCATTTAAACGTGGTTTTTGTTCTGTGATAGAAAATTGCGGTTGCCATTGCAGTTGCTTTGGTTGCTGTTGCTGCTCGGTGATCCAACCTTTTTGCATTACCGCTTTTAAGGTTGTACTGCTCACGTCGTGAGTGAGTAGGCTATCGTGACTGAGGGGACCACTGCGTAATAAATTAAGAATTTGGGCTTGTTTAGGGGCGCGCTTTAAACCATTAAGGGGGTGTTCTCGTCCAGCATCCGTTAGCTGCCAATACTTTAATGTTGCCGCAGAGGCTTCTCGACCTTTACGTAATAATGCTGGCATCGCATTAGCTAATGCATCACCTAATGGGTATTGATAATAACTGCTGGCCCATTTTAACAGCCCAAATAATGCAGGTTGCCATAATGGCTGATTATCCAATACTTGTTGAATCGGTTTTAATTGTTGGATTGGAAAATCAGAATCATGACCGATAGCAACCACGATCCCCACCAATCGCTGTCGACCAAAAGGGACTAGCACCCGTCCACCAATAACCGGAGGCATGTTAGGCTTGATTAAATAATCAAAGTTTTTGTCTAATGGGACAGGTAAAGCAACGCGTGCTATTAGGTGGGTCATATTTTATCGCTTTCATTGAGCTTGTACTAAATAGTAACAGATCGAATGATCTGGAATAAGTGCTGCTATTTGACGATTATTATTTACTGTTTCAGTTGAGAATAAAAGAGCGATAAAAAACAGCGTCTGAGTTGATCTATTGAGGATGATTGATTACTATACGCCGCCTGATTTGTTGTAAATTTACGACAGACTATTTTATTAACCACGTGTGGTGCCCGGCTTTGGATCGGGAGAGCGACACGGCCTTAACTTGAGGTTTCCCCATGAAACAAGGTATCCACCCAGAATATAAAGCAGTAAACGCACGTTGTTCTTGCGGCAACACTTTCGTATTTAACTCTACTATGAGCAAAGACATCAACCTTGATGTATGCGATAAGTGTCACCCATTCTACACTGGTAAGCAACGTCAAGTTAGCTCAGGCGGTCGTGTGGACAAATTCAACAAGCGTTTTGGTGCGCTTGGTAGCAAGTAATTACTTGCCCATTGAATTTAAAGAAGAGGGATGCGCAAGCATCCCTTTTTTTATGGCATAAATTTGATAGATGAAAAAAAACCAGCATAAAAGCTGGTTTTTTGTTATCTGATATACGTATTATTCATTAATGTCTTCGTAACTGATGCCCATCGCTTCCATCAATGCTTTTGCTTCTGCAGGGAGATCGTCGGGGTGATCTTTACGAATATCATCATCAGTGGGTAGCGGTTGGCCTGTATAGGCATGCAAGAAAGCTTCACATAATAGTTCACTGTTGGTAGCGTGGCGCAGGTTATTGACCTGACGACGAGTACGTTCATCAGTAAGAATTTTGAGAACCTTTAATGGAATAGACACTGTAATTTTTTTTACTTGTTCATTTTTCTTACCGTGTTCTGCATAAGGGCTAATATATTCGCCATTCCACTTTGCCATGTTTTACCTTCTCAGCGATGTTTAATTAATGATGATAACAATGTCGCGATGACGGTTGTTAGTACATAGTCATGATAGGCGGCGATATTACGTGAACATTGTTAGTTTGTCCTCTATCGCGGTATACAACCGTTGTTAGATCACGACTATTTTTTTCAATAACTGAATTTTAGCGGGATTTACTGCTATAAGCAAAGAGATATAGACGTCTAGAAGTGTTGACGTCTTGTTTTGGTGTGGTTAAGGTTATCACAGCGACCATTATTTACTTTCAGGGCTCACCCCCTTATAACAAGGAACGTTATTATGAGTGACAAGCAACTTGCAACCATTGCAGTCCGTACCGGTATTGATGTTGACTCACAATACAACGCTGTTGTTCCACCCATCTATTTAACCTCGACCTACAGTTTTCCCGCGTTAGGTGAATTACCGCAATACGATTATTCCCGCTCAGGCAACCCAACTCGTAATACATTGGCTGATGCTTTGAGTGATATGGAAGGTGGCGCTGGTGGGGTGGTGACCAGTTGTGGCACCTCGGCAATGAATTTATTAGTCTCAGCGTTACTGGGGCCGAATGATCTGCTGATTGCACCGCATGATTGTTATGGCGGAAGTTATCGATTATTTAATACTCGTGCTCAAAAAGGCGATTTTAAAGTCCTGTTTATTGACCAATCTGATCCCGATGCGTTGGCAACCGCTTTAGCACAAAAACCGACCTTACTCTGGCTTGAAACGCCTTCGAACCCGTTAGTGCGAGTGATTGATATTGCTGCAATTAGCCAGCAAGCACAGGCTGTTGGCTGCCAAGTTGCGGTTGATAACACTTTTCTATCGCCATTATTACAACAGCCGTTATCGCTTGGCGCTGATTTTGTAGTGCATTCCACCACTAAATACATTAATGGTCATTCTGATGTCGTCGGTGGTGTTTTAATTGCGAAGGAGCAATCTGCGGCTGAAAATTTAAGCTGGTGGGCGAACTGTATTGGGGCGACAGGGGCACCTTTTGATGCGTATTTAACTTTGCGTGGTCTACGTACACTGGCGCCTCGTATGAGAATGCATGAAGAAAATGGTGCGGCAGTACTGGCTTATTTACAGCAACAACCCTTAGTTGGCACCATTTATCACCCAAGTTTACCGACCCATCCGGGACATGAGATTGCTAAGCGTCAGCAACGTGGTTTTGGCTCGATGATGAGTTTTGAATTTAACGGCAGTTATCAGCAATTGGAACTGTTTGTTAAAACGTTGCAATTGTTTTCATTGGCAGAATCATTAGGCGGCACCGAGAGTTTAATTGCTCATCCGGCTTCAATGACCCATCGAGCGATGACCGATGAAGCACAACGCGCAGCGGGGATTTCAACTGCTTTATTACGGTTATCGGTTGGTTTGGAAGATCCTCGTGATTTAATTGCTGATCTCACTCAAGCATTTGCGGTTGCACAGGAGGCGTGTTAATGACAAAAAATCTGCGCCAGCTACATAAATTTGGTGGTAGTAGCCTTGCTGATTCACAGTGCTATCAGCGAGTGGCTGATATTTTAGGATCGTATTCTGACTGTAATGATTTAGTGGTGGTCTCTGCCGCAGGTAAAACCACCAACCAATTATTGTTATGGCTGGAGCAATTGATCACTGATGGCCGCTTAGCTCATGCCACGTTATTATCCATTCGTACCTTTCAGCAGCAATTGATCTGTGAATTGTTAGATCCAGCTCAAGCCGAATTATTACTACAACCGTTATATGCTGAATTAGCCTCAATTGCGAAGTGGGGCGAGCAGCCCTTAACGGTCGAGGTCAAAAATGCGGTTTTAGGTCATGGGGAATTATGGTCAGCACGCTTATTAGCCGCGTTACTTAATCAACATCATTTAGCCGCAGTGGCCATTGATTCGCGATTATTCTTACGTGCAGAGCATGCTGTTCAACCGGAAATTAATAAGACGTTATCGCAACCGCTATTGCAGCAATTATTGGTTCAGTACCCGCAACAACGACTAGTGATCACCGGTTTTATGGCTGCCAATCAGCACCAAAAAACGGTGTTACTTGGGCGTAATGGTTCTGATTATTCTGCCACGATGATCGGTGCTTTAGCTGCAGTTGAACGGGTGACGATTTGGAGTGATGTTGCTGGCGTGTATAGCGCTGATCCTCGTAAAGTAACCACGGCATGTTTATTACCTTTATTACGCTTAGATGAAGCCAATGAACTGGCTCGCCTTGCCGCGCCAGTATTGCATAGCCGTACGCTACAACCTGTCGCCCAAAGTACGATTGATCTCACTTTACGTTGTAGCCATCAGCCTGAATTAGGTTCGACTCGGGTTGAGCGGGTATTGGCATCAGGCCGTGGTGCTAAAATTATTTCGTCATTAAATGATGTGTGTTTAATTGAACTTGGTGTGCCGCAAGGAATGGTGTTGGCACAGATCCAACATGATGTGCAGCAGTTATTAGACCGTGCTCAATTACAGCCATTGGCTCAAACCGTCGATCAAGGTAAACGACAGATTGTTTTAGCTTATACCCAAGAAGTGGTTAACAGTGTCCTCAATCTATTGCAAGACAGTGGCGTTGCGGCTGAATTGCGCCTACGTGAAGGTTTTTCGATGGTGGCTGCTGTCGGGGCGGGGGTGTTGAATAATCCTAATCATTGTCACGGCTTTTACCAGCAATTAAAAGGATTGCCGGTAGAATTTATGACGGAGTCTGATTCTGGTCTAAGTTTAGTGGCGGTATTACGTGATGTTGACACCGAAGCGCTAGTGAATGATATCCATCAAGCGTTATTTCAAGCGCAAAAAAGTGTTGGGATTGTGTTGTGTGGCAAAGGCAACATTGGCAGTCATTGGTTGAGTCTGTTTAGTCGTGAAAAAGCGGCGCTAGAGCTACGACATGGAATGCGTTTTAATTTAATTGGTATTGTTGGGCAACAACAGTGCTGGCTTGATAGTCAGGGTATTGAGCCTCAAACTGCACTAGAACAGTTTCAGTCCCATGCGGTAGATTATCAATTGCCGCAGTTATTATCGCAACTTGCAGGGGTTGATTATGATGATGTGGTGGTGGTTGATGTTACTGCAAGTCATCAGCTGGCAGCGTTATATCCTCATATTGCGGCAAGTGGATTGCATCTGATCTCAGCCAATAAAATTGCAGGCTCTGCGGCGACAATAGACTATCAAACAGTGGTCGATGCCTTTGCCAAAAGTAGTCGATATTGGTTATATAACGCCACTGTTGGCGCAGGTTTACCAATCAACCACACTGTCCGCGATCTACGTGAAAGTGGTGATTGTATTTTAGCTATCTCGGGGATTTTTTCTGGTACTTTATCGTGGTTATTTCAGCAGTTTGATGGTAGCCAACAATTTTCTGAGTTACTAGAGCAAGCATGGCAGCAAGGGTTAACGGAGCCTGATCCTCGCCACGATCTTGATGGTAGTGATGTGATGCGTAAGCTGATCATTCTCGCGCGTGAATCTGGGTTTGAGATTGAACCGCAGCAGGTACAGGTGGAGTCATTAGTGCCGCCAAGCTTGCAGTCTTTAAGTGTTGATGACTTTTTTGAACAGACCGCAGAGCTCGATCTATCCTTGGCTGAAAAGTTAGCGCGTGCAGTCGGGGAAGATAAAGTATTACGTTATGTGGCGCGCTTAGATCGTCATGGTAAGGCATCGGTGGGGCTGGAAGCATTGCCCTGTGAGCATGCATTAGCGAATTTATTGCCGTGTGATAATATTTTTGCGATTGAAAGCCAATGGTATCGTGAAAATCCACTGGTAATTCGAGGTCCTGGTGCTGGGCGAGATGTTACTGCGGGGGCGCTAATATCAGACATTAACCGCTTAGCGACGATGCTGTAGTGCTAGATGAGTGTTCAGTCGTTGCCATAAAAAAAACCGCACTGTAATGTGCGGTTTTATCATTTAAATAGATCTAGTTGATAGCGACAGCGCTATTTTCAGCGTCCATATCTTTCAACTCAGCCAATACTTCTTCGGCCCATAGAATCCAAGCTTGGCGGTTATGTAGACCACGGCGCAAGGTTAAACGGTCGAGACGTTGTTGGCGGTCCATGTTTTTATAATCACCAAAATGAATTTGCTCTAACTCTTGATAATGACCAATCAGAATATGTGATTCATCAATTAAAGCTTCAAGTTGTTGTTGCATTGGCAATGAATTGTGAACACCACAAATCAGTAACTTCGCAGAAAACTCATCGCGGGTGGTGGGATTACGTGCTGGCTCTTGGAACCACTCAAATAATGCCTGTCGGCCAAGATCTGTGATTGAATATACTTTACGATCCGGCTTGCCATCTTGAGGTTCTAGACGGCAAGTGACTTGATCGTTAGTTGCCATTTTATTGAGTTCACGATACACCTGCTGGTGGCTCGCTTTCCAAAAATAACCAATACTGTGTGAAAATTCTTTGGTTATATCATAACCTGTTGCTTCACGAGTGCTAAGCACTGTTAAAATTACGTGTGGTAGTGACATCTCTTCTATCCGTTAAATATATAAAATAAAAAACACAATAGGGCTTAGATTATGTAACGCTTCAAGTGACGTTTTTAATTGATAATCGTGCAATTGCACTGCCTAATTATGGTCGCATAGAATATCATTAATTGACTCAATATCGATACTTCTAGTTCAATTATCTGTTACTGAGGCGTTTCAATTTATTATCTTGTGAGCGTTAGCTACGTTAATTTAGCGCTAAAAAATAACAATCTGATCGAAATATATTCATCTTTTATCATATTAGCACTTTTCTATCTTAGACCTTATGAGCAATATAGTGCTGTGTCAAAAGTGAGATTTTTCGATCTTTTATAACAAAGTTGTAAATAGTGACCAAAAAAAAAGGCTATCAAAAGATAGCCTTATTAGGAGGATTAGTCGATTAACCAGTGTTACGCATACCTGTTGCAATACCAGCAATTGTGACCATTAGTGCTTCTTCAAGCTCTTTAGGTAACTCTTGTTGTTGGCGAGTACGGTAAAGTAATTCAGCTTGCAGCATATTTAGGGGTTCAACATAGATATTACGTAAGCGAATAGACTCAGCACCCCATGGGTCTTGTTGCATTAAGTGGTCATTATTTTCCACTGTCAGTACCGCTTTAATGTCTTGCTGCAATTGAGAACGTAATTGTTTGCCTAGCGGCCATAGCCTTTCATCTGTTAAGCGTTGGTCATAGTATTCAGCAATGCCAAGGTTGGTTTTGCTGTAGACCATTTCAAGCATACCCAAGCGGGTTGAGAAGAATGGCCATTCACGACACATGTCCTCAAGTAATACGGCATTACCGTTATCGATTGAATATTGAATTGCTTCACCTGCGCCTAGCCATGCAGGTAATAACAGACGATTTTGACTCCATGCAAAAATCCATGGAATAGCACGCAGACTTTCAACGCCACCGTTAGGATTACGTTTTGCTGGACGAGAACCTAATGGTAATTTACCGAGTTCTAATTCTGGTGTTGCAGCACGGAAATAAGGCACGAAGTCAGGGTTATTACGCACCACATTACGGTATGACTCACATGAAACATTAGACAGCTCGTCCATTACATCGCGCCATTCTTGTTTCGGTGCTGGTGGTGGTAATAAGTTGGCTTCTAATGTTGCACTCGCGTACAGACTTAAGTTATTCACTGCAACTTCAGGTAAGCCGAGTTTGAAGCGGATCATTTCGCCTTGCTCGGTAACACGCAAGCCACCTTTTAGGCTTCGTGGCGGTTGAGAAAGTAATGCTGCGTGCGCTGGCGCACCACCACGACCAATACTGCCACCACGACCATGGAATAAGGTAATCTCAACCTCAGCTTGCTCACACACTGCAACCAGTTTTTCCATCGCGCTGTATTGTGCCCAACCTGCCGACATTACACCGGCATCTTTGGCTGAATCAGAATAGCCAATCATCACCATTTGATGGTTTTGAATAAAGCCACGGTACCAATCAATATTAAGCAATTGCTCAATAACATCTGCACCATTATTTAAATCGTCTAGCGTTTCAAATAATGGACAAACATCCATGCGGAATGGGCAACCTGCTTCTTGCAGTAATAGGTGTACCGCTAACACATCAGAAGCAGTACGTGCCATTGAGATGACATAAGCGCCTAATGCTTCACGGGGCTGTTCGGCAATGGCTTGACAGGTTTCTAAGACCTCTTGGACTTCTGCCGATGGCTCCCAATTACGCGGTAGTAATGGACGCTTAGATGATAATTCGCGGACTAAGAATGCAATTTTGTCTTGTTCACACCATTGGCTGTAATCGCCTAAACCAAGGTGACGGGTAAGCTCTGAAATAACATTTTCATGGCGGGTACTTTCTTGACGAATATCAAGTCGTACTAAGTGAACGCCGAAACATTTTACGCGGCGTAGGGTATCAAGTAATAAGCCATCAGCAATGATAGCCATGCCACATTGGTGCAGAGATTGGTAACACGCAAACAGTGGATCCCATAGCTCAGCAACATCAGTAATAATATCGTTAGAGAGTGGAGCCTGACCGTTAATTTGCGCTTCTAAACTATCACGGGTAGTAATAAGTTTTGTGCGTAGTTGCTTTAAAATAGCACGGTAAGGTTCGTGTTCTTCACCAGCAAGTTCACGCAGCTCATCATTACATTGGATCATTGATAATTCATTGATCAACTCTTGAACATCACCAAGGTACAGTTCTGCCGCTTTCCAACGTGAAAGACGTAATACTTCACGAGTGATTGTTGAGGTCACAAATGGGTTACCGTCACGGTCACCACCCATCCATGAAGAGAAGGTAACTGGCGTTGCATCGAGAGGTAATTTTTGATCTAAATGCTGTTGTAGCTTTTCATCAAACAGACGTACGAATTCAGGGACGGCTTGCCACAGTGAATTCTCAACGACCGCATAACCCCATTTGGCTTCATCAATAGGGGTTGGACGCTGTTGACGAATAACATCGGAATACCATGCTTGAGCAATCAGTTGTTCTAATCGTTGCTCAACGCGAGCACGCTCTGCGGTTGACAGTTCACTTAATTCTAATTGTGACAGACATTTATTGATCTGTACCAACTTGTGGATCATGGTACGACGGGCAATCTCTGTCGGGTGTGCTGTTAACACCAGATCAATGTTTAGTTCATTGACGGCTGCTAAAGAGTCGGCAGGGTTAACGTCATTTTTAACTAATTTAGTAAATAAGTCATCGAGTGCACCTGGGCTACATAAGGTGGTTTCGCATTGGCGTGAAATGGTATGGTATTGCTCAGCAATATTAGTGAGATTAAGGAATTGGCTAAAAGCTCGAGCAACAGGAAGAAATTGATCGTCAGGTAGATTTTGTAATTCAGCAATTAGATTTTCGCGATCATCTTGATTGCCTGTACCCGCTGATTTAGAAAGTTTACGAATTGTTTCTACTTTTTCTAATAGCTCATCACCGCAGGCTGTTTTGATGGTATTACCCAGCAAATGGCCAAGCATACTGACATTACTCGTTAACGCGCTGTATTTCTCGTTCATATCGTATCCATTCCGTAATTTTGTTACATCCAATTTAACCTTTACCCCACAATCTAGCCGTGAATCTAGTAATAGGTCAACAGAGATTACTGTTATCGCCAATAAAAAAGGTTGATATTGATTCTGGTCATACTATTGATTGTATTTTGGTAATTTTGTTTCATTATTGCCATCGTTAGTGCACATTTTTGTTTGTTATTAGTAAGATAGAATAAAAATACCACCTCTCAGTCGTGTGGTTATGTTATGATTAAGCGTCATAAAGGTTAATGAAAAGATAATAAGTAATATTTATTTATCAGTATACTATTGACAGTGTGTAATTTAACCAGTAAACATATTCATTCAGATTAGTGAATAAACAGCTGCGGTTGTTTATTTATCTCTGCGCAAGGAAAGCTCAGGGTTAATAGTTAAATGCAGGAAGTTATTATCATGAACCAAACACTCACATCTCTCGTTACCCCCCTTCGACGACGCTAAGTCTTTTGCCTTAGGTACTTTTTTGTGCCTCTTCTCTGGCTGGTTACAGCACATCTTTATTAGCCGTTATGACATCATATTTTTTATACCATAGTCCCGATTGTTTTCATTACGGCTTGAGGACAATCACTACAAATGGAATTAGCAATGTTAAACACTGTTATTATTGGCGCTAGTGGTTATACCGGCGCAGAACTGGCAAAAATGGTTAGCCGTCATCCACAGTTATTACTTCGTGGTTTGTATGTTTCAGCTGCGAGCGTTGATGCGGGGAAATTATTGAGTGATCTTCATGGCCAATTAAAAGGGGTGGTTGATTTACCTTTGTTGCCATTAACGGATATCAAAGCAACCGCAGCAAGTGCCGATATTGTGTTGTTAGCAACAGCCCATGAAGTGAGTCATGATATTGCAGCGGTATTTCTTACTGCGGGTTGTCAGGTGTTTGACTTGTCAGGTGCGTTTAGAGTTAAAGCTGATGATTTTTATCGTCAATATTACGGATTTGAACATCAGTACAGTGAGTGGTTAGATAGCGCAGTTTATGGTTTAGCTGAATGGAATGCTGATGCTATTCATCAAGCGCAATTAATTGCCGTTCCTGGGTGTTATCCCACCGCATCACAATTAGCCTTAAAACCGTTAGTGGTTGCTGAGCTGCTTGATCCCCAACAGTGGCCGGTTATTAATGCTGTCAGCGGTGTTTCTGGCGCTGGTCGTAAAGCCTCTATGATTAATAGTTTTTGTGAGGTGAGTTTACAAGCTTATGGTTTGTTTACCCATCGCCACCAACCTGAAATAGCCCATCACCTTAACTGTAATGTTATTTTTACGCCTCATCTCGGTAATTTTAAGCGTGGAATTTTAGCCACCATTACCGCTAAATTAGCTGTTGGCGTGACCGTGGAAGATGTTACTGCTGCAATGGAATCCGCTTATTTACAGACCACAGATCAACATGCGGTGCGTCTACTGGGGAATAAAACCGCGCAACTTGATGATGTTGTCGGAAGTTGCTTTTGTGATATCGGCTGGCAGGTGCAAGGTGAGCATATTATTTTAACCGCCGCGATTGATAATTTATTGAAAGGCGCTTCCTCGCAAGCAATGCAATGCATAAATATTCGCAACGGCTTTCCTCAATTAACCGCATTGGTGTAGGAGTAACACGATGAATCAAGTCCCTTTAGTGATCAAACTTGGTGGCGCAGCATTGGAATGTAATGCCACCTTAGAGCGGTTGTTTTCGACCATTAACGTCTATCAAGCGCGTTCACAGCGACCAATATTGTTTGTTCATGGTGGTGGTTATTTGGTTGATGAGTTGATGACAAAACTGCAATTACCGACCATCAAAAAACAAGGTTTGCGCGTCACACCGAGTGATCAAATTGGTTTGATTACCGGCGCGCTAGCAGGCACGGCTAATAAAATGCTGCAAGGACAAGCCGTTAAAGCGGGTGTCGCTGCTGTAGGGTTAAGTTTAGCCGATGGTGGTTTATGTACTGTTAGCCAATTAGATCCAGCGTTAGGGGCTGTTGGTCATGCAGAGCCAAATAACAGCGCTTTAATCTGTCAAATTATGCAACTTGGATTTGTGCCAATTATCAGCTCAATTGGGCTCGATAGTAATGGCGGAATGATGAACGTTAATGCTGATCAAGCGGCAGTGGCGGTTGCTGCAGCTGTAGATGGTGAGTTGGTATTACTGTCAGATGTTAGCGGAGTACTTGATGGTAAAGGTAATTTGATTAAGCAACTTACCGAAACTGAGGCGGAAGCGTTAATTGCTCAAGCGGTGATCACCGATGGCATGATTGTTAAAGTGCGGGCGGCATTTACCGCGGCTAAAGCACTCGGACGTTCGATTGAAGTGGCGAGTTGGCGTTATCCTGAAAAGTTGAATGCATTATTAGCAGGCGACAGTATCGGGACTAAATTTACCCCATAACGGGATGCTCATTAAACGATATTTGCGAAGGCGAATTGAATTATTGTGATTAATGATTATTTTTGAAAAAAGTGCCTCAACGGGATAACCGCGACAAGGCTGATAAGGAGAGCGGCAGATGAGTAAGATTAATAAAGTGGTATTGGCCTATTCAGGTGGTTTAGATACATCAGCTATTATTCCATGGCTAAAAGAAAACTATGACTGTGAAGTGGTCGCGTTTGTGGCAGATGTCGGTCAAGGTGAAGAAGAGCTGATTGGTATTGAAGAAAAAGCCATCGCATCTGGTGCTTCTTCATGTTACATCGCCGATTTAAAAGAAGAGATGGTGAAAGATTATATTTATCCATCGCTGAAAACAGGGGCTATTTACGAAGGTAAATACTTGTTGGGTACCTCAATGGCGCGCCCAATTATTGCCAAAGCACAAGTTGAGTGTGCACTTGAAGTGGGTGCCGATGCTTTATGTCACGGTTGTACCGGTAAAGGTAATGATCAGGTGCGTTTTGAAGGTGCATTTGCCGCTCTTGCGCCACAATTGACCGTGATTGCGCCATGGCGTGAGTGGGATTTACGTAGCCGTGAAGCGCTGCTTGATTATTTGGCTGAGCGTAATATTCCTTGTACCGCATCGTTAGAAAAAATTTACTCACGTGATGCCAATGCATGGCATGTATCAACTGAAGGTGGGGTGCTTGAAAATACCTGGAATGCACCGAATGATTTATGTTGGGTGTGGACCACAGATCCACAACAAGCACCTGATGAAGCCGAAACTGTCTCTGTGCTCGTTGAAAAGGGCGAAGTGGTCGCGGTGAATGGTGAACCGATGACGCCTTACAACGCCCTGAATTATCTCAATCAAAAAGGCGCAGCGCATGGCGTCGGACGGATTGATATTGTTGAAAACCGTTTAGTGGGGATTAAATCGCGTGGGTGTTATGAAACCCCAGGCGGCACCATCATGATGGAAGCACTGCGCGCAGTAGAGCAACTGGTGTTAGATAAAGAATCGTTTGAATTCCGTCAAACCATTGGCCTTAAAGCGTCGCACCTTATTTATGATGGCCGTTGGTTTACACCATTGTGCCAATCACTGTTAGCAGCGGCGAATACGCTGGCGCAAGATGTGACGGGTGAAGTGGTGATTCAACTTTATAAAGGCCAAGCGACCGTTACTCAGAAGCGTTCACTTAATAGTTTGTATTCAGAAGAGTTTGCAACGTTTGGTGAAGATGATGTTTATGATCACAGTCATGCTGGTGGTTTTATTCGTTTGTATTCTTTGGCGAGTCGAATTCGTGCGCTTAACAATCAAAAATAATTAACTCAATTGTGGTACTAAGTTGCAGCGAGTGCGGTACTTGTTGCAACGTTAAGCTTATCAATATCATTAGACTTGGACAGCAAAGGAGATTCACCATGGCATTATGGGGCGGACGGTTTAGTCAGGCAGCTGACATCAGATTCAAACAATTTAATGATTCGCTGCGTTTTGACTATCGACTCGCAGAACAAGATATTGTCGGTTCAATAGCTTGGTCAAAAGCCCTGCGTCAAGTGAATGTGCTGACCGAATCAGAGCAACAACAACTTGAGTTAGCGTTAAATGAACTCAAGTTAGCGGTAATGGAAGATCCGGAACAAATTCTAACCTCAGATGCTGAAGATATTCATAGTTGGGTTGAACAACAGCTGATTGCTAAAGTTGGCGATCTCGGTAAAAAGCTTCACACCGGTCGGTCGCGTAATGATCAAGTTGCTACCGATCTTAAGTTGTGGTGTCGCCAGCAAGGTCAGCAATTATTATTGATGTTGGATAAATTACAGCAACAGTTAGTTACTGTTGCACGTCAGCATCAAGCGACGGTGCTGCCTGGGTATACGCACTTACAACGGGCGCAGCCAGTTACATTTGCTCATTGGTGTTTAGCCTATGTTGAAATGCTTGAGCGTGATCATTCACGCTTAAATGATGCTATGACACGTTTAGATACTTGTCCGTTAGGCTCTGGTGCCCTTGCAGGTACCGCTTATCCGATTGATCGTGAAGTGTTAGCACATAGCCTTGGTTTTCAGCGTGCAACCCGTAACAGTCTTGATTCAGTGTCAGATCGTGATCACGTGATGGAGCTATTATCAACGGCCTCAATTTCAATGCTGCATTTATCGCGGATGGCGGAAGATTTAATTTTCTATAACTCAGGTGAGTCCAACTTTATCGAACTGGATGATGCGGTCACTTCTGGCTCATCGTTGATGCCACAGAAGAAAAACCCTGATGCGCTCGAATTGATTCGTGGTAAATGTGGTCGGGTTTACGGCGCCATGGCTGCAATGATGATGACCGTTAAAGCGTTACCGTTGGCTTACAATAAAGACATGCAAGAAGACAAAGAAGGGTTATTTGATGCCTTAGACAGCTGGCATGATTGTATGGAAATGGCAGCGTTATGTTTTGATGGGATCAAGGTTAATCAAGAGCGAACGTTAGAAGCGGCAATGCAAGGCTATTCAAATGCAACTGAGTTAGCGGATTATTTGGTTGCTAAAGGGATACCTTTCCGTGAAGCACACCATATTGTTGGGGTCGCGGTGGTCGCCGCGATTGCTAAAGGCTGCGCATTAGAAGAATTATCGTTGGATGAAATGAAACAATTTTCAGCAGTGATTGAAGCTGATGTTTATCCGATTCTTACTATCGAGTCGTGTCTAGATAAGCGCTGTGCCCTTGGTGGTGTCGCGCCTAATCAAGTCGATTATGCGATTGGTCAGGCTGAAAAGCGGCTTGATAAACGCTATTCGCCTGACGTGAAAGTGCGCGGGGCGCGACTCACTGATCTCGATGCTATCGAAGGGATGGTGGTGTATTGGGCTGGGCTTGGTGAGAATTTACCGCGAAATCGTAATGAGTTAGTACGTGATATCGGTTCATTTGCAGTGGCTGAAAATCATGGTGTGGTCACAGGGTGTGCGTCACTGTATGTTTATGATTCTGGATTGGCAGAAATTCGTTCGTTAGGAGTAGAAGCGGGTTGGCAACAGCAAGGGCAGGGCAAAGCGATTGTCGATCATTTGCTTGAGAAAGCGGCACAAATGGCGATTAAAAAAGTATTTGTGTTAACCCGTGTGCCGGAGTTCTTTATGAAGCGCGGTTTTACTCCGACCTCAAAAGCATTACTGCCAGAAAAAGTCATGAAAGATTGTGAACGTTGTCCGCGTCAGCATGCTTGTGATGAGGTTGCATTAGAAGTGTGGCTCGATCAGGTGCAGCGGATAGCGACGATTAATGTCGCCTAACGGATCGTTATGGCTGCTTTCAGCTCTTAATCGTAATTAGCTCTTAATAGTAACAACAATGGCAAAAAGCCCTCACTTCAAGCTGAAGTGAGGGCTTTTTAGTAACGGTCTACAGTGGAAGATTAGCCTAAGAAAATTTCCAGATCTTCGCTGCCACCAATGTGTTTACCGCCAATGAATACTTGAGGAACAGTACTACGACCAGTAATGGCACGTAAAGAAACTGTGGTCGCATCTTTACCTAAAATAATTTCTTCATACTGTAGACCTTTGTCGATTAGATTCTGTTTGGCTTTCACACAGAAAGGACAACCTGGCTTAGAGAATACAGTGATTGATTCTTGTAGTTTTTGTTCTGGTGCAATGTAGTTCAGCATCGTATCTGCGTCAGATACTTTGAACGGGTCGCCTGGTTCTTCGTTTTCAACAAACATTTTTTCAACGATGCCGTTTTTCACTAGCATGCTGTAACGCCATGAACGCGCACCAAAACCGATGTCATCTTTTTCAACTAACATGCCCATGCCGTTAGTGAATTCACCGTTACCATCAGGGATAAAAGTGATGTTTGCTGCTTCTTGATCTGCTTTCCATGCATTCATTACGAACGTATCGTTAACCGATACACATAGAATGTCGTCAACGCCGTTATCAGCAAATACTGATGCTAACTCGTTATAACGAGGTAGGTGGCTAGAAGAACATGTTGGTGTAAATGCACCTGGTAGGCTAAATACAACCACTGTTTTATTAGCAAATAACTCATTAGTTGTTACATCAATCCACTGATCGCCTTTGCGAGTGTGGAAAGTAACTTGAGGTACTGGCTGACCTTCTTTAGATGCGAACATAATGTGATTCCTTAAAAAATATAAATTAATTTAATGCAATCGGAGCTTCGTAAATATGTTCTCCATATTGATGAAGTAATTATGCGATTTTACTCTTGATAGTTCTAATCGTTTACTGCTATGGTTTTGATAGTTAATTCCTATTGGTAACCTTAGCTAATGAATATTCGAGATCTTGAGTACCTTGTCGCCCTGTCTGAACATAAACATTTTCGCAAAGCTGCTGAAGCCTGTTATGTCAGTCAGCCAACCTTAAGTGGTCAAATTCGTAAATTAGAAGATGAACTTGGGGTATCGCTGTTAGAACGAACCAGTCGTCGCGTGCTTTTTACCGATGCGGGATTGAGTTTAGTCGCCCAAGCTCAAAAAGTGTTGCTTGAGGTCAAAATATTGACCGAACTTGCTAGTTTGCAAGGAGAAAGCATGGCTGGGCCGTTACATATTGGCTTTATTCCAACCGTAGGTCCATATTTATTGCCGCAAATTATTCCGACCTTAAAAGAAGCGTTTCCTGAACTAGAATTATTTTTACATGAAGCGCAAACCCATCAATTAGTACAGCAGTTAGAAGAAGGCAAACTAGATTGCATGATTTTAGCCGCAGTCAAAGAAAGTGAACCTTTTATCGAATTGCCATTGTATGACGAGCCGATGATGTTAGCGGTGCCAGAAACTCACCCGTGGGCACAAGAGCAAGAAATTGATATGTCACGCTTACACGGTGAAACCTTACTGATGTTGGAAGATGGTCACTGTTTGCGTAATCAAGCATTAGGGTTTTGTTTTGCAGCAGGCGCGCGTGATGATGGGCGTTTTAAAGCCACTAGCCTTGAAACACTACGCAATATGGTTGCCGCAGGCAGTGGGATCACGTTATTGCCACAATTAGCAACGCCGAAAGAACATTGCCGTGATGGGGTTTGTTATATTGCAGCTGAGCATCCGCAACCCACTCGGTTGATTACGTTAGCCTACCGTCCTGGCTCACCATTAAAGTCGCGTTATGAAAAATTGGCTGAAGTGATTAAGTCTAAAATGCCACAAATTTTTGCCAATCATATTCAGAAATAGTTTTTCGTGCTGTAAGGGCTATGAAATTTCAAACAAAAAAAAGAGCGCTGATTAGC
>SAMEA5043655__coassemble_23_pt1 | contig 43726 bp, 39 predicted proteins | sample SAMEA5043655__metabat2_low_PE_001 | metagenome-assembled genome bin SAMEA5043655 (sample SAMEA5043655) | Gadus morhua
TGACCTATTACACGAAGGTAAGAGTATCCGTACGGTTATTCACTTCGATAAGTAATTATTAGCCTGCATAAGACTCTATTCCCTACGTATAATAATATGCGTAGGGATATCTTATTTTTTTATCTTCACTTGTTCAATACCATACGCTAATGGATTAGCAATTAACTCATTAATGATAATATATTCTTATTTTACATAAATCCTATTTAGAACTTTATCTAAATCATCGTTAATTGAGAATGACATTTGTCACGCTCTGCCATTCTATGTCAGAGCGTTTTTTATTTTTTACATAATAATTTATATTTAATACATTACTTGGATTAAGCACTCTCTATAATTAATAAACCTTTTAATACCAAGTCCTTCTTTTATATTCTCGTTACAAAACGAATACCGAACAGAGACCTTTTCATGAACAGTCGTCTATTCAAATCGTTACCTTTTCAATTAATGATCGCTGCTCTACTGGCATGGGGGTTAGCCTCTATCCTACCTTTGCAAGCGGGTTTTGAGCACTCCACAGCATTTAAATTATTAATGCTCACCAAAACAACCTATATTGGCTTACTTAAAATGCTGGTAGGTATCGTGGTATTATTCTCATTATTACAAGGGATTACCAGCATAGGATCTACCTCGCGTTTGAAAACATTAGGCTATAAAACAATTGCTTTCTATAGTTTAACCTCAACCCTCGCGATCTGTTTAGGTCTTGGTGTATCACTGGCTATTCCCAAATGGCCCCATTTAATTGACACTGCACAAATCACTGTTGGTAACCACATTCAATTAATTGATAATAGTGCTTCATCTGGCGGTGCTATTGCAGAAAAATTATTCAGCATGGCCTTAGTTAACCCCTTTCAAGCACTCGCAACAACCAATCTATTAGCCATTGTTGTTTTTGCCCTATTACTTGGTGTTGCATTATTAGCAAGCTTACCATCAGAGCACCCTGTTTTTGACATTATTTCAGGGATCAACATTGCGATTAACCGAGTCATCTCTGCGGTTATTAAACTGGCACCTTTAGCCGTATTTGCGATTGTATTTCAATTTACAGCACAAAGCGGAAATAGTATTTTTGGTGAATTGCTTTTATTTGCTTTATTAGTTTTTTCACTGACGTTGGTCCACGGTGGAATAGTATTACCACTACTGGCTAAAATATTTACCGGTATTAAATACTCAACATTATTTCGTGCTCTATCAGCCCCAATGGCTATGGCATTTGCAACCTCATCAAGCTCTGCCACCCTGCCTCTGTCATTGCAAACAGCACAAGAAGATTTAGGTATATCACAACCGACTAGCAGTATGGTATTACCATTAGGTTCGATCATGAATATGGATGGTACCGCTCTTTTTGAAGGAGTTGCAGCTATTTTTCTTGCTCAACTCTATGGTATTGAACTTGGAACATCAGGATTGATTCTAATTTTCATCATGGCAATGGTGTCATCAATCGGTGCACCCGGTATGCCATCAGGTTCAATGTCAGGTATGCAACTAGTATTACTTGCGGTAGGTATTCCACTTGAAGCTATCGCAATATTATTAATAATTGAACGGCCATTGGATACTTTTCGTACCGCAGTCAATGTTGAAGGGGATCTAATCGCGGCGTTAGTTGTCGACAAATGGCAAAACCAGTCAACAAAAGTGTGATCTAGGTCTTTTTTAGCATGTTATCGTGTTATCGAATAACAACAGAATATTGCTTTGACACGACCTTAACTGTGTCATAGAATCACCATATGGTAATAACAATAACCACATAAGCTATTGTTATTACTGTTTTTTTAACATCCTTTATATCAATAAAAGTACTGTTTACTTAAATCAACGATATAATGGAGCACTTAGAAGCTCAAGGACGATGTTAACTCACTAATAATTTAAGACAACCATTCCCATACTCATTGAAGGGTTGTGTGTTGTCTTAATATAAATTAATAGGTTTTAATTATGGTCAAAAAATTATTACAATCATTTGGATTTAGAAGTGCTGAAACTAAATCTCGCCAACTTCGTGAGCGACTTGAGTTTGCTATACAACAAAATTTGGGGCAACGAGAGTCTCGTGCTAATCGTGCACACCACTAATACATTAAATATATTTACGCGCCTTGGCACGAGCAACAACAATAAGACGATTAATTAATACCTTTTGTTTAGCCGTGCCCGCTTGTTTTAATTCTCGTACAATACGTGTCACTTCTGCTTCTAAATACTTAACCGGTTTCGTTTGCACCATGCTACGAATAAGCTTCTCTGCGTTTTCAGGCATCGGCTGTTGTAATGCCCATTCATAGCTATAAATACACGCTCCCGTTGCATCCGGTTCTGGCAACGAAATAGGCACTACTTTTAGCGGTGGTTGCATATCATCAATACGTGAAAGTCGACGATAATACCCCTGTACAACAGATGATTTATGGTAGGGTAATTCACCGTCATGGTAAAGTTTGGGGCCAATATCCTGAGCGACATCAGACTTTGACTCTATAATAAATTGACTGGCATTTTTATCCTTACGGACATAGTGATCTTTCTTCGAATTCTCAACCGTATAATAGATTTTTGCACTATGTTTAGCTCGAGTCATTGCGACATAAGCTAAGCGACGCTCCTCTTCAGTATCAGCCGAAATACCTAATGAAGATCGGTTCACGTAAGGAAATGCATCTTTATCCCAATAGGGTAAATATACCTGACTGTATTCACAGCCTTTAGCTCTAAAAATTGTAGTCAGTTGCACACTGTTATTATTATTTTGTGTCTGATTTTCACGTGCTGATTGTTGTGTATAATATTCAAAATACTGCAATGCCTTATCGCAGTTTTGATCCATTGATTCCAATACAGTTTCAACACTGTCTAACCGCTCAACCGCTTCTTCTATTTCAGTGGCTGTTGCTTCTGTTTTCCAAATCCAATTATCGAGTTCACTGTCTCTACGATACTGCCTATATACCGCTAAGGCTTTAAAATTGCCCTTGCGTTGTAACATTATTAATAACTCAATCCGATCTTTAAACGTTTCTAAATTTAATGTTGGTTGAATTTTTTCAGTTTGCTTAATTAAACTTAGCCATTTATTACTTGCTCGTTGAGCTAAAGTCTCACACAACGGGCGTAAACTTTTATTCGGCACATAGCAGTGTGGAAATGATAATAAATTAAATAATAAATTAGCTTTATCGTTATCAGCTAACGTTAAAAATCGTCCTGTCGCCAATGTCATGATATCCATCAACAATTTCACTTCACGGCTATGCGTTAACACAGAACCGATAGGCATATGATATGGGATTTTTTTAGTTAAAAACGCTAACTCAAATAACATCGCTTGTGACCATCGTCTAACTAAAATAGCCGCTTCTGCAGGTTGCCCACCTTGCTGAATAAAATCAAAGACTGATTGTGCTATTTCCCCCACTTGGCGCGCTGTACCAATCACATCAACTGTCGTATCGGCAACAGATTCATGAGCAATCGTCTGAAAATCATGAAAGCGCTGTTTATTATTAGCGATCAAATGGCTCGCAGCTAATGCTAAACTATGACCAAATCGAAAAGTATGTGACAGCGTGTATGTCGTCGCGGGGGCAAAATCTTTTTCAAAATCAAGCATAAATTGTGGCGCACTACCACGCCATTTATAGATACATTGATCGACATCCCCTACCGCCACTAATTGTGCTTGTGGTGACAATAACAGTTTTAATAACTGATATTGAGCAGTATTGATATCTTGAAACTCATCAACCAACATGAACTGAATTCGCTGATGATAATAATCACATAACGCATGATCATTTTTTAACAGCTGGATTGTTTCTACCAACCAATCATCAAAAAACAATTGTTTTCGTTCTTTACGAACTGTTTCAAAATTCCAGAATGCTTCAATAATAAAGGTATATTCATTATTAATTTCTGATAATTCAAACACTTCTTTAGGTGGTAACATGTGGGCTTTTACTAGCCCAATAAAGCTCATTAGCAATTCAATTGTTCGTGGATCTTTGAACGTCTGTTGCTTTTGATATGATTTTTCTTGAGCAGCCATTTGGCGCAATACAAGTTTAGCTATAGTTTTATCACTATCACCGTTATTAAAGTCAATTTGATAACCCGTGGTTGATAAATACCCGGATTGTCTTAACAACTGAAAACAGAAGCTATGAAAAGTATGAACGGGAACCCGATCCGCTTGCGGAATTTGTACTAACTTTGCTTTAAAATCAGTACGAATATCACGGTTAAACATTAATACCAGCATCTTATCTGCCGCAATCGCCTGTAATTTATGCTCAACAATACCTACTAGCGTCGTTGTTTTACCCGTTCCTGCGCCAGCCACGCACAACGCATTGCCTGACTGATGATGAATAAAAGCAGTTTGTTCAGCAGTAAAACGGGTCATTAAAAATACTCAGTAAGACAATAAATGCATAACGGGCGAGTATAACAATTGCCATGTGAAGTTTAAATCGCAAACCACGATTGAAGTAAACAAACGCAAATGTAGCGTTGGTCTATTTCTATTGTTAGAATTCGACACCATAATGAATGGCAAAATGCTATTAACTGACCACCCTATGACCGTATTTATCGGTGTTATAACTACTAAGAACTAGCACATGTTAAAAAACAAAAGTTTCATGACCAATGCCCTCTCTCTTCTCCTTTTATTCATTGGTTATATTAGCAATCAACATATTATTCTTTACTGCGGCTTATTTGCCTTTTCAGGCGCATTAACTAACTGGCTTGCTATATATATGTTATTTGAAAAAGTACCCGGACTTTATGGTTCAGGTGTTATTCCAGCCCGTTTTGAAGCCTTCAAGGCTGCAATAAAAGCATTAATGATGGAACAATTTTTTACTGAGCAGAATATTAGTCGCTTTTTAAATCAAGATGAAAACCAAGCTGCAACATTAGATATGCAACCGATTATTAGCAAAATCGACTTTGCACCCACCTTTGATTCATTATTAGATGTGATTATGAACTCATCATTTGGTGGCATGATCACAATGATGGGTGGGCCAGAAGCCATGCAACCGCTACGAGAACCTTTTATTGCAAAAATGCAAGAATCTGTAATCGATATCAGTCAACAAGATGATTTTAAAACAGCGCTTAAGCAACAGTTAATCAAACCTGAAACATTGCATGATATTGAAAGTAAAATTGAAGAGATTATCGATCAGCGTTTAAATGAACTGACGCCTAAAATGGTCAAAGAAATGGTGCAAAAAATGATCAGTGAGCATCTTGGCTGGCTGGTTATTTGGGGCGGTGTCTTTGGCGGCATTATCGGTATCATTTCAGCACTTATTACAGGTTAATACCTACCCGACATCAGCCGTATTGTTTTTATATAAAAGCATACGGCTGTAACAATATTTTTCTCGTAACATTGTTGTTAATCACTCCCTTTGTCACCAACATAATTTCTACAGCAACAGCCAATATGATTCTTTTTCATTCAATTACTTTCATTAATTACTCGAAAAGTGTGATAAGTGTTGAACTATAATAACTAACAGTGATAAATACCTGTATATCTATCCAGTTGGAATTCATTTTTCTTGGCAAATTTCTCAACCCATTTCACTGTTGCGGCAATTGTTAGTGGTTTAACAGCAACCACGCTTCTATCTGCTGACCATATAAGTCCCACCATTGCGCTATGGATGACCTTTTTCGGTACCATCGGTGGACTTCTACCCGACATTGATTCTGACCACTCAACGTCAATGAAAGCCTTATTCACACTCTTGGCGGGGTTTTGTTGTTTTCTGCTCGTCAGTCATATTTATACTCAAGTAGCAATGCTAGAGCTGATTATTTATGTCGTATCATTATTTGTTACCATTCGTTATTTTGGTAAATCGATATTTGACCGTTGTACCGTTCACCGCGGTGCATGCCACTCTATTTCTTTTGTTACACTCATTGCCCTTTGCTGTGTACATATTTGTGTCTTACTGGGTCATACCGCAACCGACAGTTGGTTAGCTGGCGGTTTTGTATTACTTGGCGGCATCGTACATTTAGCATTAGATGAGATATACAGCGTCGATCTATCAAACAAACGCTTAAAAAAATCATTTGGTACCGCCCTTAAACCCTTTGCTTTTACCAAACCGTTTATTAGCCTTGCTCAAATTATAGCGATTATTATCTTATTTGATCTTGCACCAAGTTATGACGGTGCTTTACAAGTTGTCACTAACTGGAGTCATTTTCAATTGACCCCAGTATGGTTCAATGTTGATGACGCCAAACAATGGCTACTGCATATGTTTTATATTACCCCTCGAGATTTACATGCATTTTATCAACGTTTTTAATCGCCAATAACTCTCATCTCTATTATGTAAAACATCGCACTTCCCTGACTGTACTTTACATTTAGTACAGTTACCCACCCAAAGGCAATCGTTTGCTTTTTTTACTGGCAGTCCAAGAATGAACCGAGTATTATGCTCAATAAGATGAGTGATTGAGGTGACTTCTATCTTGAGCACTCTGTATTTCGATGTCATCATTTTGAAATAGGAATTTCACCATGAGCCTTGCCGATCAAGTTCTTGCCGTCAATGACGACCTTCCCATCCGTACCGATAAACCTGTTCACAGCGGAAAAGTACGCTCCGTTTATTGGCTAACAGAAGCAGATAGTCGTCGTCTTATTCAACAAAAAGGCTACAATGTTCAACCTGATGCGCCATTAGCAATTATGATCATCAGTGATCGTATCTCTGCATTTGACTGTATTTGGCATGGTGAAGGTGGCTTAAAAGGTGTTCCAGGTAAAGGGGCGGCACTCAATGCCATCTCAAACCATTGGTTTAAACTATTTAAAGATAATGGGTTAGCTGATAGCCATATTCTTGATATTCCTCATCCTTTTGTATGGATAGTACAAAAAGCAAAACCGGTAATGGTAGAAGCAATTTGCCGCCAATATATTACTGGCTCAATGTGGCGAGCATACAATCAAGGAGAGCGTCAATTCTGTGGTATTCAACTGCCTGAAGGGTTAAAAAAAGATCAAAAATTACCACAACTACTGATGACACCGTCTACCAAAGGTATTCTAAAAGGTATTCCTAATGTCCCAGAAGCAGATGATGTCAATGTTACTCGTGAAGATCTCATCAATAACTACCAAGCCTTTAATTTCCATAATATCGACGATATTAGCTACTATGAAAAACTATTAGCCGATGGTTTTAATGTTATTAGTGACGAATTAGCAAAATTAGACCAAATTTTTGTCGATACTAAATTTGAGTTTGGTTATGTTACCGATGCTAGCGGTAATGAAAAATTGATTTATATGGATGAAGTTGGCACCCCTGATTCATCACGCATTTGGGATGGCGCGGCATACCGCGATGGACAGATTGTTGAAAATTCGAAAGAAGATTTCCGTCAAGTTTTATTAAATTATTTCCCAGATCCAGATATTCTTTTAAATAAAGAGCGTATGCCTGAACGTTTTGCTTTAGCTGCAAATAACGATCTTCCTCAAGACGTATTAATGCAAATATCTAAAATCTATACCGGTATTGCAGAAAAAATTACGGGTAAGCCAATTACGCTAAGCCAAGATCCTAAAACAGAAATTATTGATATTTTACGCCACGAATACCAATTAATTGATTAACTCTGCTGTGAGAGCTATTCCGATAGCTCTCTTTTTTACATTAATATTCACATTTATCTTACCATTATTCTTTTCCCGTATTTCCCCCCTTACGCCACTCTCAAATTAAACAAAACACCAGCAACTTCACAGCAACAAAAACAATCAACAACACATAAAAACACCACTATTAACGTCAAAATAAAAAACAAACAATTAACAAGAAAACCTATTAGGACTCATTACAAAAAGAAGTAACTCTACTTATATTGTCATTATATTACATATTTTAACTTTTAATATTAACAATCAACTTTAATGTCAAAATTATACTATTTTAACTGCAAAATAATGCATTTATTAATTGAATAAGTACAACGGTATAATTTATGCTTTTATCGAAACTAGAATTGATATAAATATTTATAAGTACTTATTTTTTATATTTAACAACCTTAGGAGGTTTTATGGACAGTATTACTGATCCTACAACCAAAAAAACACGCAGCCGCGAATGGAAAATGTTCCTTTTTATTACCATTTTTCTTTTCCCTATTTTAAGCGTCATTTTCGTTGGTGGTTATGGCTTCACTGTATGGATGTTGCAATTATTTGTCTTTGGTCCTCCCGGTCACGGTGGTTGATCCCCTACTTCAAACTGAAAGCATCATTTAACGAGAAACAATAATGAAAGCATTTTTCAAAAAAGCTTGGCTAACCCTATCACGTCCAAGCGTCCATATTAGCCTTGGTGTTCTTGCCCTTGGTGGCTTTGTTGCTGGTATTATTTTTTGGGGTGGTTTCAATACTGCACTAGAAAAAACCAACACTGAAGAATTTTGTGTTAGCTGCCATGCCGATAATATCGTGCCTGAATATGTAAATACTATTCATGATAAAAACCGCTCAGGTGTACGAGCAACATGTCCTGACTGTCACGTTCCTCATGATTGGACAGATAAAATTTCACGTAAAATACAAGCGAGTAAGGAAGTCTTTGCTCACTTTGCCGGCTTTATTGATACCCCTGAAAAGTTTGAAGATCGCCGTATTGTTCTCGCTCAGCATGAATGGGAACGCTTTAAAGCCAATGGTTCACAGGAATGTCGTGACTGTCACGATTATAAAGGCATGGATTTTGAAAAAATGTCACCTGTTGCTCGCGTACAAATGAAAAATGCCGCAGAACGCGATCAAAGTTGTGTTGATTGCCACAAAGGTATTGCCCACCACTTACCAAAAGATATGGACTCTAGTGGCGGTATGATTTCAGAATTGGTTCAACAATCACATGGCACCAACTACAGCAAGGGTGAAGAAATTTATAGTGTGCGTTTCCTTCCTGTTTATGAAGATAAAGCAATGAAAGTTGAGGCCGGTATTCTAAACCCAGCTTCTGGCGTAAAAGTCATTGATGAAACGGATGATGCGATAGAAGTTGAAATTGCAGGCTGGCGTAAAGACAAAGGCTATGGTCGTGTGATTCAGGAAGACTTTGGTATGAATATTCCTGTGGCTTCTCTACTGAAAGAATCTGCCCAAAATGACAAAGTGGTTGAGAAATACGAAGAAAAAGTCGATGACTTAACCGGTCTTCCTTGGCAACGTGTAACGGCAACAGTGTGGATGCCTAAAGATTCATTAATTAACGACATTACACCGGTATGGGCGCAAGCAAAAACAGCTTACACCACCAACTGTTCAGTGTGTCATACCCAACCAGCTGAAGCTCACTTTGATGCCAATACATGGCCAGGAATGTTTAACGGTATGTTGGCATTTGTAAACTTTGACCGTGATAGTGAAGCGATTGTGTTGAAGTACTTACAGAAACACTCTTCTGATTTTTCTAATGGCCAACACTAAGCATTGATGGAGTAAATACTATGTCTGTATCAAGACGCTGTTTTCTAAAAGGCCTTGCAACAACAAGTGCAGCCACTGTGATTGGCCCAAGCCTACTCGCCTCTGCAAAGGTGTTTGCTAACGATGAGATAGGACAAGGCACTTGGCGCTATTCTGGATCACACTGGGGTGCTTTCCGCGCTCAGATCTATGCGGGTAAAGTACAACAAATTGAAGCGATTGAAATAGATAAAAACCCAACTGAAATGCTCAATGGCATTAAAGGTATTATCTATAACCCATCACGTGTTCGTTATCCAATGGTACGTCTAGATTGGCTTAAAAAGCATAAATTTAGCGGTGAAACTCGCGGTAATAATCGTTTTGTTCGTGTCACATGGGATGAAGCATTAGATCTGTTCTACCGTGAACTAGAGCGTATTCAAAAAGACTACGGTCCATGGGCATTGCACGCAGGTCAAACGGGCTGGCGTCAAACGGGTCAATTCCATAGCTGTACCAGCCACATGCAACGTGCTGTGGGTATGCATGGCAACTACATCACCAAAGTTGGCGACTACTCAACAGGTGCTGGTCAAACCATCATGCCGTATGTGCTAGGTTCGACTGAAGTGTATGCTCAGGGTACATCATGGTCTGAAATTTTAGACAACAGTAAGAACATTATTTTATGGGCTAACGATCCGGTTAAAAACCTACAGGTAGGTTGGAACTGTGAAACCCATGAGTCCTACCCTTACCTTGCGCAACTAAAAGAAAAAGTAGCTAAAGGTGATATTAATGTAATTTCGGTTGATCCGGTTAAAAACAAGACCCAACGTTACTTAGAAAACACCCACCTTTATATTCACCCACAAACAGATGTACCATTTATGTTGGGGGTGGCGCACACGCTTTACACTGAGAATCTTTATGATAAAGAATTCATCAAAATGTATTGCTTAGGCTTTGATGAGTTCATTGGTTACGTAAAAGGCGACACTAAAGACAAGGTTGAAAAAACACCAGAATGGGCAGCAGAGATTTGTGGCGTACCAGCGGATCAAATCCGTGAATTTGCTCGAATGTTAGTTAAAGAACGTACTCAAATTCTATTTGGTTGGTGTATTCAACGTCAAGAACACGGTGAACAACCTTACTGGATGGGCGCTGTTATTGCAGCTATGGTCGGTCAAATTGGCTTACCTGGCGGCGGTATCTCTTATGGTCACCATTACTCTGGTATCGGTGTACCATCAACAGGCTTTGCAGCGCCGGGTGGTTTCCCACGTAACGTTGATGAAGGTCAAAAACCGAAATGGGATAACAACGACTTCAATGGTTATAGCCGCACTATCCCTGTCGCACGCTTCGTCGATTGTATTTTAGAGCCCGGTAAAGAAATTAAGTACAACGGCTCTAAAGTGATTCTGCCTGATTACAAAATGATGGTGATCAGCGGTAACAACCCTTGGCATCACCACCAAGATCGTAACCGCATGAAACAAGCATTCCAAAAATTGCAAACTGTGATAACGATTGATTTTGCATGGACAGCAACCTGCCGTTTCTCAGATATCGTACTACCAGCATGTACTCAATTTGAACGTAACGATATTGACGTTATGGGCTCATACAGTGGTCGTGGTTTAATCGCGATGCAAAAACTGGTTGATCCGCTTTATCAATCAAAAACTGACTTTGATATTTTTACGGAATTATCGCGTCGTTTTGATAAAAATAAAGAATACACCCGTGGAATGGATGAAATGCAATGGGTGCAATCGCTGTATAATGATTGCCGTAAAGCGAATGCTGGCAAATTCGACATGCCTGAGTTTGATGTATTCTGGCAACAAGGTTTTCTAGACTTTGGTACGGGTAAGCCGTGGGTTCGCCACGCAGATTTCCGTCAAGATCCTGAAATCAATGCACTGGGCACACCTTCAGGTTTCATTGAAATCTCAAGTCGTAAAATTGCCCGTTATGGCTATGAACACTGTCAAGGCCACCCAATGTGGTTTGAAAAGACAGAACGTTCTCATGGTGGTCCAGGCTCTGATAAACATCCGTTCTGGATGCAATCTTGTCACCCTGACAAACGCTTGCACTCACAAATGTGTGAATCCGATGAATTCCGCGCGACGTATACCGTTCAAGGTCGAGAGCCTGTTTACATCAACCCTAAAGATGCTACAGCTAAAGGCATTAAAGACGGTGATGTTGTACGCGTGTTTAACGATCGTGGTCAATTACTTGCGGGTGCTGTCGTGACAGATAGTTACCCACAAGGTGTCGTCAGAATAGAGGAAGGTGCATGGTATGGACCATTAAATGAAAAAGTAGGTTCGCTTGATACTTATGGCGATCCAAACACATTAACCATGGATATTCCAACGTCTGAACTAGCACAAGCAACCAGCGCCCAAACCTGCTTGGTGAACATTGAGAAATTCAATGGCAAATTACCACCAGTAACAGCTTTTGGTGGCCCCATTGAAGTGAGTTAATTACTTATATTAAAACCAAGCCCCTTCATCGCTAAGATTGAGGGGCTTTTATTTATCATCACTTCAAATATTCCCTTCTAAATAATTTTCAGCCGCCTCGTTTTTAAAGAAAGCAAAAAATCATCAAATGGAAATAAAATAAGCATATTTCTATAATAAGTCTCTTTTTCAGCAAACTTATTGTGCACATATTGATCAAATTCAATGAGTGAGCGAAAATCAACTCATAGGCACGGAGGTTTATAACAATTATATGATTATGGATATTTTACTTTCAAGGTAAAAAATTATGTCAGGTTTCGCCTACCCCCACACTTGTCCATTAATTGATCGCCAAATAGGTCGAGCAAAAGGTGATTTGACCCTTTATATTCGTGATTTATTACGTTCTTATAAGATTGAAATCACGGGTAAAGAAATGCTTCTTGCTGGCGAGGAGTTATTTAGCGCACTGAGTGATATTTTTGAAAAAACACGCACAACAAATGAAGACATGCGTACAGAGGCACATAAACAAATTGTGGCTTTAGAAGCAGAAAATATGGAATTACGGGCACTATTATATTGCCAACGTCTTGCCAGTTAAGAGTAATGGCCCTTCAGAACAAAACAATAAATAAAAAAGCCACCGCGAACGGTGGCTTAATAATATTTTATCACTTACACATTATACATCGTAAGTTGTAGAGGCTGTATCACCGCCAGTACCAGTCCAATTAGTATGGAAGAACTGACCACGAGGTTGATCAATACGCTCATAAGTGTGAGCACCGAAGTAGTCACGCTGCGCTTGAATCATATTCGCAGGTAAGCTTGCTGTTGTGTAACCATCAAGGAATGTTAATGCTGATGTCATTGTTGGCATTGGTAGGCCAATTTCCATCGCTTTTGAGGCTACTTTACGCCATGCTGGCATGCTGCTTAGTAAGATATCTTTAAAGTAAGTATCTGAACCAAGGAACTTAATATCAGGATTCACATCGTATGCATCACGGATATTACCAAGGAATGCACTACGAATAATACAACCGCCACGCCACATAAGAGCAACGTTGCCGTAGTTTAGATCCCAGTTAAACTCTTCTGAAGCTTCACGAATTAACATAAAGCCTTGTGCGTAAGAGATGATCTTTGAAGCCAGTAGTGCTTGACGCAATGCATCAACCCATACTTGCTTATCGCCATCAATCTTAGCAATTGTTTTACCAAATAGACTTTCAGCTTCAACACGTTGATCTTTCATTGAAGAAACACAACGTGCAAATACAGCTTCTGTGATTAGCGTTAGTGGAATACCCAAATCAAGCGCGTTGATACCTGTCCACTTACCAGTGCCTTTTTGGCCTGCAGTATCAAGGATTTTCTCAACCAACGGTTGACCATCTTCATCTTTATAACCAAGAATTTCAGCAGTAATTTCAACTAAGTAGCTATCTAACTCAGTCTTATTCCACTCTTGGAAAATTGCTTGCATCTCATCATGAGACAGCTCTAAACCAGACTTCATGAAGTGGTATGCTTCACTGATTAGCTGCATGTCACCGTATTCGATGCCATTGTGAACCATCTTAACAAAGTGACCTGCGCCATCTTTACCAACCCAATCACAACAAGGCTCACCCGCAGCTGTTTTTGCAGAGATAGCTTGGAAAATAGGTTTAATTGCAGGCCATGCAGCTTCAGAACCACCCGGCATGATTGAAGGACCAAAACGTGCACCTTCTTCACCACCAGAAACACCAGAACCTACATATAATAGACCTTTAGCTTCAAGCTCAGCAACACGGCGGTTAGTATCTGGGTAGTTTGAGTTACCGCCATCAATAATGATATCGCCTTTATCAAGCAATGGTACAAGCTTATTTATAAATGCATCAACAACATCACCCGCACGAACCATTAACATGATTTTACGTGGTGATTCTAGCTTAGACACTAAATCTTCTAATGACGTAGCACCGATGATGTTAGTGTCCTTTGCAGGGCCTTCAAGGAATTCTTCTACTTTAGAAACGGTACGGTTAAAAGCAACTACTTTAAAACCATGGTCGTTCATATTAAGGATCAAGTTTTGACCCATAACAGCTAAACCAATTACACCAATATCGCCTTTCATATTATTCTCCTTGTGCTAGCAGTTTTGCTGCTGCTGCATCTAAATACCATTCTGTTTTGCCATGAGAGGCTTTAATTTTTGCCGCCGGATAAGCAAGATCTTCCGCCGGTGTACTATTTATTTCATGTAAGACTTCAGCCTTACTTTCACCCAAGACCAAGTAAGTAATACGATCGGCATTTTCAAGTAAACGTGCAGTTTTTGAAATACGCTTTTGACCGCTTTCTGGTTGAGTGGCAATCACTGCTAACGCAGGATCATCAAAATTGGTTTGATGGGGAAATAAAGAAGCCGTATGCCCATCGCCACCCATGCCTAATAAAATCCAATCAAAGGCCGGTAAACCATTTTTGTGTGGAATGGTTGCATCCATTTCTGCGGCAAAACGTGCACATTCAGCTATCGGATCAGCTTCGCCACGAATACGATGAATATTCGCCGCAGGAATCGCAACATGTTTGAACAACAACTCATTAGCTTCACCGAAATTACTCTCAGCATCAGTTGGTGCAACACATCGCTCATCCCCCCACCAAAAGTGAAGATTATTCCATTGTATGCTGTCAGCAAAAGGGGCTTGCGCCAACGCTTTAAACAGCAGCTTAGGTGTACTACCACCAGACAATGAAATATGTACTGCATGATCTTTCAGGCTCATGGCTTGCATGGTTTCAGCTAGAGAAACAACCACATCCTGCGGGGTATCAAACACTTTATAATTAATCATGTTTATAACTCACAATAATCCGTATTGGCTAAGTTTTTACATGGGAAGCGCCATTGACGACCGTCATTAACCAATAGCTCATCGGCTTCTTTAGGTCCCCATGTACCCGCAGCATAACCAAATAGATGCTCAGGTTGTTCTTTATAATCAAGAATCGGTTGTACGAACTTCCAACATGCTTTTACTGCATCAGTACGTGCAAACAATGTTGCATCTTGTTTCATACAATCTAACAATAAACGCTCATAAGCAGTAAGCATGTTCATTGATTCAAGTTTGTCATAATGGAAGTCCATTGACACTTCTTGAGATTCAAAACCAGCACCTGGTTTTTTAAGGCCGAAGCTCATTAAAATACCTTCATCTGGCTGAATACGAATAATCAATTTGTTCTCTGGTGCATTAGCACCAAAGACTGGGTGCGGTGTTTTCTTAAAGTGAATCACAACTTCAGTTACACGAGTCGGTAAACGTTTACCGGTACGGACATAAAACGGTACCCCGTTCCAACGCCAGTTTTCGATAAACATCTTCATACCGACATAGGTTTCAGTACGAGATTCATCATCAACACCATGCTCTTGACGATAACCTGGAAGGTGTTTGCCACGAACATCAGATTCAGTGTATTGACCTAGAATTAAATTCTTCTGTAGATCGTCTTCTGATAATGGCTTAAAGCTTTGCATCACTTTAACCACTTCATCACGAATAGAGTCAGCATTAATGGCTGCAGGTGACTCCATACCGACCATTGCTAATACTTGCAATAAGTGGTTTTGGAACATATCACGTACAGCACCAGCACCATCGTAATAACCACCGCGATCTTCAACGCCTAACGCTTCAGATGCAGTAATTTCAACATAATCAATAAAATTACGGTTCCATAATGGCTCAAACATACCGTTAGCAAAACGGAAAACTAATAAGTTCTGTACCGTTTCTTTGCCTAAGTAATGGTCAATGCGGTAAATTTGGTGCTCTTGAAAACATGCGTGAATCTGCTTATCTAAAGAAATAGCAGATTCAAGATCATAACCAAATGGTTTTTCAACGATCAGATTTTTCCAACCATCAGCTTCATCGTTAAGACCGTGAGCCGTAAGACACTCAGGAATAACACCGTAAAGGCTAGGTGGGGTTGCAAGATAAAATACTGCATTACCACTAGTATGGTGGGTATCTTTGAATACGTCTAAACGCTGTTTTAACACTGCGTATTGTGCAGCATCAGAGGTGTTTAATGCCTGATAATATAAATGTTGGCAAAACTTCGTTAATATCGCTGCATCTGTTTTTTCATTTTCTTCTAATGCAGAACGAAGCTTGTCACGAAATTCCTGATCGCTATATGTCGTACGACTAACACCTAAAATAGCGAAATCTTCTGGCAATAAACCATTAGCGTATAAATGATAGAACGCAGGGATTAATTTTCGATGAGTCAAATCGCCTGACGCACCAAAAATTACAATTGCGTTATTTTCTGGTTTAACCATGTAATGTTCCCATTTATTTACAGATCATTCGATCTGGTACAGCAATCAATTGCTTGGTATAACGGGCGTTATTATGCCGTAATTTTCAATTTTTTATGCATTTTTTCGTGATAAAAATTGAAAATTTTTGTTATACATTAATAATCTTATCCATCAAGATGTTGCATATAATCGTCATATTTATCACTAATACACTAACATATCAGACAGTTTAGTACTTTTTACTCTTTCTATATTTAGTATATTAACAATTATTAACGACAGTGATAGACGAAAAAACCTATTACTTTGATAGGTTTTTTCAACTATATAATAAATTCTGATGACCAACCGTAACTCAAGTGTCCTTGATTAGAACCGTTGTAGTGTGAAGATGAAATTCTTCCAATGCAATCGATTACTTCAATAGCTATCAATAAGTAAACATCGGATACCACATTTTGGTTCATATACCCTGTTTACTTTTATTACTTAAGCATCAGCTCAATGCTTGATAAGCGGCACGATGGCGGTTATTATGCCCACAATTTCAGCCACCTTACTTTTGGTGGCTTTTTCGTTATTAAGCGTATTCATTCAACAATGACAGCGCTAATATTACATAGCAAACAGGTTACCCCATGTCTAAATTTTTCTTTAAAGGCCGCATCGAAAAAAAACCAAAACACAGCAGCTGTGGCTATAACACAAAGCGTGAAAATAAGCTTGGCACGGAAACCAACCCACTCACATTGATTGTGAACACAGAAGAACGTCAACAAGAACTAGAAGTACAACTAGCAGAACAACAGCTTTTTGCAACTATCACTGTAGATGCTAATGCTGTAGAAGATATTGCAGAACTTGCAGCAACATTAAACAAGCCAATCACGACAACGTTTGATAAAACGCCTAATCGTAACGATCTTTGTTCATGTGGCAGCGGTAAGAAATATAAAAAATGTTGCGGTAAGTAAAACCTCACATAAAAACAGGAACCTCAGTTCCTGTTTTATTCTCCCCTAAATAATGATACCTACTGTAGCGATATTGCTTTAGGTATACAATTTCGCCTCAATTTCTAAAGTAGATGTACATATGAGCAAAAAAAGTCAGGGTTACTCTTGCGTAGGCCTTTTTAATCCTAAAACACCAGAAAACGTCGGCTCTGTAATGCGGGCGGCTGGCTGTTATGGCGTCAACTCTGTCTTTTATACTGGCACTCGTTATGATCATGCAGCGCAATTTTGTACTGATACCAAAAATGCTGCGCTTGATATCCCATTAATTGGTGTTGAAGATCTAAAAGCAATTATTCCTGTCGGCTGTGTACCTGTTGCCGTAGATTTAATTGATGATGCGAAGCCATTACCTGAATATAAACATCCCAAACGTGCGTTTTATATTTTTGGCCCTGAAGATGGTACCTTAAAAAAAGAAATTACTGATTTTTGTCGTGAAACAATTTATGTTCCAACAAAAGGATCGATGAATTTAGCGGCAGCCGTGAATGTTATTTTATATGACCGCATGGCAAAGGGTGATAATTTCTCAAACCATAAATAGCATTACTACCAGTAAACCACTGCAACACTATCACATTGCAGTGGTTAGATTTTTATCGCTCAATGCCCGTTTTCTCGTAGAAACGACGCTTATCTTTGTACATCGCTTTATCTGCCACTAAGCAAACTTGATCTGCTGGGTATTGATCAGTACTGGCATATCCAACGGCAAAATGAATCTCAACCTGTTTTCCATTGGGTAAGCACGCATAATTAATTTGATCTCGTACCTTTTCTAATCGACGCCATAAAATACTGCAGCTATCTCGATCTCCCGCCTCAAGTATAATCGCGAATTCATCCCCACCAAGACGATAAACTGTATCTGTTAACCGACAGGTTTCAACTAAAAGCTTACTTGTTTCAATTAATAACGTATCACCCATACTATGACCATAACTATCATTCGCTCGTTTCAACCCATTAACATCCAGCATAAATAAACCAAAATTTCGACTTGGGTAGCGATTAAATAATTGTATATGCCCTTCTAGATCGTTATCAAATGCTTTTCTATTAGCTAATCCTGTTAATGAATCAGTAACTGCAATACGTGCCAATTCACGATTTAACAATCGACCTTCTAATTCAGTTGACAGCTGACGAATAAATAATGAAATAACCTCAAGATCATCATGCTCTAATTGCATATATTGCATTACGATTATTCCAATAATATCATTTTGACTGTTTTTAATCTTAAAACAATGCAGATATTTCCCATCACTAGGTAAGCAATAATAGTCACTATAATGATTTTCTGGTTGTATTACTTGTTCTTCTAAACGTGACTTATCTATATTTTCACACGCCCATTCATTATTATCGGCATAACTTTTCATTGCCCATCCAGCCATAGGATATAAAGCAACAAGTTGTGTCATTACGGTTTCAATAATATCACCCGATTGAATATCGTGACTAAATGACAATAGTGATTGCAGCATTGACCGTCTATTTTCTTCACGAAGTAATGAACGACTAAGTGCTAATGTCTTTTCTTCAACTTTTAATTCTAATTGGTCATTAAAATTAACTAATTGTAAGTTGGCTTGCTCTTTCTCTAAATATGCTGCATTTAATTCACTATTGGTAACAGCTAAATCAGCCACTTGTGCTTGAATAGTTTTTGCCATATTACGTATTAATCGGTCAACCATAAAAAATTCTGTAAATCTTAAATCTCGCCCTAACTCCTGATATTCCCCTCGAGAATAAGCCCGTACCGTTTCCATTAAACCGCCTAATGGTCGAGCAATCCAACGATATGTCATTCCTGCAATAAAAAATGCGAGTAAAATAATAATCACACCAAATAGTGAAATATATTTCAAAGAATTAATATATGGGTTTTCACCTAAATACTTATCCATATACACTTTCATCGTGTATTCAATCGGTTCAGAAATATACTTATTTTCTAACTTAATATTTATTGTTTTATTTATTGTTGATCTATTTTGATCTATTTTACTTTGAGAAATGATAATATTCTTCATATCACGAGTATTATTCACCCCTCTTTCTCGATTATTTTTAAAAACAACTCGCTCCCCATCTTTTAGATAAGGTTTTAATACTTTAACAATATTTTCCATTGGAACGACAACAATCAAATATCCTAAAGGTACACGCTTTAAACCATTCGTCATCGATTGAAAAATAGGAACACCAATAACAATTCCACGACGAGTAGGATTAAATTTCAAAGGCATTAAATCTTCATCATTATAATAAAAAACCCATTGCCGACCGTTTCCATGATGAATTGATAAACGGTACATAAGAATATCTTTTAATTTAGAAAAAGAAGATAAACCATGAATACCATTATAGCTTTCAATTTCAGACCATCGATCATCAACTAAATAAGCTGCTTGAATTAATGGGGTGTTTTTAACTAATCTTCCTAGTGAAGTATTAACATGACCCGCCAAAAAAAAATTATCAATCGCTTGAACAAATAATCTATCACGTGACAGCACATCTAAACTTGTCGATAATAATGAAAATCGATAATCAAACTCTTGTTTAATGGTATTAGATAATCGATTTAACATATCAATACGGTAATTCGCTTCTACATCTGATTGTTGTTTTAAAAGCAACCCACCAACAATAGCAGCCGGTACAACAGCAATGATTAACATTAATAATGCTAACGATGACTTTAAGCGTAATTTCATCAATTATTATCCAACTTTTGAATCTGCTCCATCGCCATCTTTTGCATATGTGCAGCTGCATATACTGCTGTAGCACCCGCTTGATAGCGTTGAAAACCAATCACTATAGCCTGCCATGAAATAGCCATATTCAACGTTGATGGCATAGCTCTCGTTAGTGCCATTTGATCAAACATAACCAAACTATCCCCTTCCGCTTTCGATTTTAGCTGTCGATAATAAGCTATCGATATTGGTAATAACTGTGTTTTTTCGTACACTGCTCGCTGATTATTTTGTTGTTGAACAAACTCAGAAAAGTCCTTAATTAATTGTTTTTTTTCTTTTGATTTCAGAGTGTAATTAGGAACAGCTAAAACAAATGTACTTGCCATTGGGTGCATAGTTTTACCTTTCACCTTTGGTAATAAAGCCACACCTAAATTGTCTCCCAACATCATTTTCAAATCATGATATGCCCAATCACCATTAATTGAATATGCACTCTTATCATTCACAAAATCCAATTGAGAGCAGCGGTAATCACAATCTCGATTCACAATGCCTTGTTCTGCCAACAAATGATAATATTTTAATGCTTTAACCATTGCTGGTGTATTAAGGGTGATATTTCCATTCGTAATAGGCCAACCATTAAAAGCAGATAAAAAGGGCATAAAATAATACATATCATTATAGTTCCATCCCATCGGCATAATATTTTTTGCTAGAAACTGTTTTTTTTCTAAAATAATATCTTCAAAATCTGTCGCTGGGTGTGTCACATATTTTTTATTATAATATAATAATAAAAAATTACCTTGAATAAGAGGTATTCCCCAGTACTTTCCTTGTAATTTAACCGTCGATCTTACCATTGAACTCAGTTTTTCTTGATACCAATCGCGAGGAATAGCTGATAAATCCATCATCTGATGTAAGCCCAAAAAATCAGAAGGGATAACAACAAGATCAGGTAATCCACCATCCTGAGCACTTAACAGAATTTCTGCTTTTATTTCTGATGGATCTAATTGAACAACTGATACTTTAACATCATGATTTTCTTTGTATTTATTTGTCATTATAGTTAAGAAATCACGATTTTGATGTGACGACCAAATTGTTAATATAGGTGTAGCTAATACAGTATTTGAAAATAACAAGATGACTAATAAAAAAGAAAAATGAATAGTGCTTAATAAATTCTCAGATATTATCTTAATAATATCTAAATACATATTTCGATGTTTTTTGTATGACATATAGCAAACTCAGAGTAAATAACTCTCATTTAGATAAGTATTATACTAAATACTAACAAATTAATGTGATCTAATAGGGATTATAGATTATACCCCTCTCGATAATTTCGAATTGATATTAATCAAGAATAATAATGTTTAATATCTATTGTAAGCTAAATATAAATCATTATTATAAAGCTACTTATTCCATTAAGCTCATCAAAGCTGATACATAAATACCATGACCCCAAAAATATACCTTAAGCGCATTTTACCGTTGTCATTTTTGCTATTAATCGCTTGCGAAACACATGTCAATGCAGCATCACAAGTTACTAAAGAAACCCCCAATAAAACAATACCTTCTTCTCAACAGAACCATACCAAAAATCAATCTAAAGCAAAGATAGAACAAAGAAAAATGATTGATTTTGCACGTAAATATATTGGAACACGCTATGTTTGGGGAGGAGTTACGCCTAAAGGGTTTGATTGCTCAGGATTTATTAAATACATATATAATCATTTTAATATTTCTATTCCAAGAACAACGGCAGGATATACACAATTATTTAATCACTCAATAACATTAAAAGACGCGAAGATTGGTGATCTTATTGTTTTTACTGGTACTAATTTAAAAATAAGAAAGCCAGGCCATGCAGGAATAATTACTGAAATAAAGCCAGGGTTAATTAAATTTATTCACAGTTCATCATCTAAAAAACACTTTGGTGTCACCGAAACTAGCTATTACCAAAGTGGGTATCCAAAGCGTTATTTAACGGTTATACGGATGCCTAATCCATCATCAAAAAGGGAGAAATAATACTCCCTTTCAATATTCAGTTTATGGTGCTACACATTCCGTTAGTAACCGTAAACAGCCATAATCTATTAGCCAATCATGTTGTTGCTGATCTTTTACTAAAAAACAACCTGAATAATTCAGAGCATTAGCAAAAATATCACCAACATGATTTGTTAGTCGAGGGATCACTAACATCCAATGTTGAGTTAATAGAATATTATAAGGCAAACATTCTATAGGTTCATTGATATTGAGGGCGGTATTTTTAGGTGTTAATCCTAAATCATGCATTGCCGCTAAATAGCAAAAATAGGCTTTCTCACTATTAATACGATCAAAAGTAAATAATTTGTGTTTAAACGGTAACTTACCTGACAATATCATCTCTTCTAACGGTACCGTCGTTTTTATCAACTGCATGTGTCGATGGCGCTGACTTGCACCAGCTTCCGACGCTGAATTAAAAAAACCGACGACATTAGGATAAGTAACACCTTGAATCCAAACTGAAAAATCATGTAGATCAAGCAATGATGATTGACTAACAAATGCTTTACTACAAATGAGTAAATGCGGATCCCCTACGGGATATTTATTTAATAAACAGACATGCTCATGACCGACAGTATCTACGAACATTTGCTCATCATAAGGCAAAAAAGGATTATTTTGTGTCTGTCCTTGTTGTATTTTTTTATTAAGATTATCATTCATGACCTTAATAAAAAAGTCAGTTCCCTGCTCAGAAACAACTGAGCTCATGGTCGCAATTGGTAGCAATACTTGTGCTTCACTTGCATTTTTGGCAACTGTTAAAGCTTTATCCCATAACATCTACAAATACCTGCAACCATTCTAATCACTAGAAAATAAAACAACACTAATCACTCACCTAATAAAAAAACAGTAATATTAGATCCCTAAAATACCGAGTGTAATCCTAAGTTTACACTTTTAGCAAAAAATCACGATTGCTAAAAACAACGCTAATATAGCCCTTAGTGCTGAAAGTTTGTATCATCATATCCATAAATTCTATCAGTCACTTACGATGTTAATTCGTACTCCAATGTGAATTATAGATTTTAAATGATTTAACTTTATATTGGTCATATAAAGTGTTTTAACAGGGTACTCAAGATCGGTCAATCTGCTACCCTGCTCTCTTATCTTTATCTCTTTTGATAAAAAAAACGCTCATCAACAATGAACGTTTTTTCTCTCGTTAAATCAGTTGTGCCCCAATCAGAAAACAACCAAAGAGCAGACTCATTAACATTGCAAATGATCCCCCTGCAACTTGATAACCAGAACTCGATACTGTTTGAGTCGATTTTCTTATATTGTGGATCATCAACATCGGTATAAATACCGCAATAAACACCAAGATCAAGCCAGCATAACTCAAGACTGATAGGAATTGGTTGGCAGCAAAGATCGCCCCTAGCAGCGGTAAAATAAAGGTAAGAACATAAGTGACTACTCGATTTTGTCTGAACAAATCAACATTTTGATCAAATAGTGACATTGCTACACCTAAAAACGATGTTAATAGTGCTAATCCAGTAAATACCGAGAGAATGATATGTATACCTGCAAAGCGGGCACTCAAGGCATCAATAAGTATAGAAACATTATCAAATTTAACTAATTGCTCAGCAGATAAGCTTCCTACAACAGCATATAACCATAGTAAGTAACAACCTAACGGGATGAGAGAACCTAATAACACCATATTTCTTAATTGCTTATGGCTAGCTTTATCATTGTATGACACTAATGAAGGAATAACAGGAAAAAAACCAAAGCTAGTGAACAACACTGCACTGGTTTTTATTAAATCAATATTGCTATTATTAGTTGCTTCAAAAAAGTGATTAAAGCTCATGCCGGGTATTAATGCACATAATGTAATAATGAGCACAGCAATCATGATTAAAAATAAAATACGATTAAGCTTATCAACAACCCCCGTTCCCGCAGCAACAATACAACCGGCAAGTACAGTAAAGATGATCTGACTGTGTAGCATTGATAACTCAAAACCAAAACCTGTCGTTAATTTTTGTAATAAATCGCCAGCACCAATAATATATGCCATTAATAAACAAACTAATAATGCATAAAGTAATCCGTTAGTGACTACTTGCCCACCTTTACCCAATGTTTTTCGTGCAATGGTGTTCATGCCTAAACCACCACCGACTTTGATACTTGCTTCTAATAATAATAAAGCGGCATAAGTTGTACCACTCCAAATAAGCAGCATCAATAAAGAACCTGAAAGCAAACCAAATTGGGCTAATACCATCGGTATGGCAAGCATTCCTGCGCCTAATGCCGTTCCCGCAATAATCAGCGAGCTTCCTAATAATTTAGTATTCATATTTCCCTTTTTTCTTATTGTTAGATATAGCAATCCATATATCTACGATCAGATACATTAGTAATAACATGTAATTTTTAGTCAAAAACAGAGGCGGTTACAGAGAACCGTTACTAAATCGGAAGCTAAAATAAGAGGCAGAAGAGAAAGCCATTGCAATGCATATGACATCGGTAATCACATCATGCGATGCCAATGATGGTGGGGGTTGATGTTGTTCATTTTGATACTGTTGCGTCATTATCGTACTCCTAAACGATGAAACCCAGTCTATTAGCAATATTCGGTCAGAATATAAATACTGTTTCGGTCAAAACAGCTTGGTCAGCTAATAACTTCATACTAAAGCACATTGTTCAGGAATGGAATGAATGATTCTGTTTCTATTTAACAAAAAACCCAATCCGAAGACTGGGTGATATTCAGTTAACTACGCTTTAAACGAAATTAAACACTAAACGTCGTACTATCACTCTGCTTGGGATTACTGCCAAAGCGATTACTTCCAGCGGTACTGTCTTGCAACATAAAATAAAGCAGTACAAGAATGCCAACAATCGGTATTAACATAATAAGCGCCCACCAACCAGTACGATCTTGATCGTGTAAACGGCGTACAGTAACAGCCACTGTCGGTATAAATGCAAAGGCTGCATATAATGCCGCTAATATGCCATAGCCTTCAACCACTGTAGGCAACTGTAATGTCGTATCCACCATGCCACACGCCATACTAATAAATGCGTTAATTAAAGTAAAAAACCAAAATTCTTTTCTCCGAGAACGCCCTTGAAATTGCACATATTTACTAAGAACTACAAAGTACCAATTCATTCTTTTTCCTTGTTAATATTAATAACGTTTAATACGAACTACTTTCATAATTTCAAATTCTAAGCCTGCCACTGTAATTGAATCGGCATAATAGGTCATATTTACTTTTGCGCCAACAAGGGTTCTATATCTTGATTTCCGTTTAAACTTAAAAGGCACGTTATAACCGTCAATCATCAATGAATGCTGTATCCACTCGCCATCATCGCGTTGAGTATGTGAATTCACCGTTAAGCCTTCACTATGAATCAATTGTTCGTGTTTTGCGATGAGTTTGTCACTATCAGACTTCATTGATCATATTCCCATTATTGATGCTTGGTTTAAGATACAAAAACAGAGAGCTAAGCTCTCTGTTTATTTTAATCTTTCAGTGCCAATATACCACTATTAAAGCGGAAGAAATAAACCGGCAAGTGTCGCACTCATTAAATTCGCCAAGGTTGCAGCAAAGATGGCCTTCATGCCTAAACGAGCAATTTCAGGACGGCGTTGAGGTACAATTCCACCGAGCCCTCCCATTAACATCGCAATAGAAGTCAGGTTAGCAAAACCACAAAGTGCAAAGGTAACTATCGCTTGTGAATGCTCACTAAGTTTAGCTAACGTTTCAGGTTTCATTAGCTCAGCAAATGCAATAAATTCATTAACAGCAATTTTGGTACCAATTAAACTCGCCGCTGTCGTTGCTTCAGACCATGGCACACCAATCAACCAAGCAACAGGAGCAAAAACATAACCAAAAATCAGGTTGAGGCTAAGCTGATGTAAACCATCCCAGTTAAAACCTAACCAGTGACCCACAGATGCTAACCCGTTACCAATGTGGCCTAAACCACCATTCACTAACGCAATTAAACTGATAACAGCAAGTAAGCTTGCACCCACAGCCATTGCAATTTGTAAACCACTGAGAGCACCACGAGAAGCCGCATCGACTAAGTTAACAGGCTCATCTTCTTCGCCATCATCTTCTTCTTCCATGGTGTGAACACCTTCAGTTTGAGGTACAAGCAATTTAGCCATCATCAAACCTGCAGGCGCAGACATAAAACTTGCAGCGATAAGATATTTAAGCTGAACACCTAAACCTGCGTAACCAACCATAGTACCACCAGCAACAGACGCTAAACCGCCAACCATTACTGCAAATAATTCTGAACGTGTCATTCGTGCTAAGAAAGGGCGAACAACCAATGGTGCTTCAACTGAACCAACAAAAATATTAGCCGTTGCTGACATTGATTCTGTCCGTGTTGTACCCAATAGTTTTTGTAATAAACCACCAATAGTACTGATCACCCATTTCATAACACCTAAGTAATACAAAACAGAAATCAGTGCGGAGAAAAACACAATTGAAGGCAAAACGTTAACAGCAAAAATGAAGCCTAATTTAAATTGTGCTAATTGACCGAAAAGAAACTCAGTACCTTCATGACCATATTCAAGAATACCAGATACGGCACCAGATACGCTGTTCAGCACTACACGACCGACAGGAATATATAAAATAAAAGCGGCAAAAACGACTTGGATACAAAAAGCCCCTAAGACACTGCGCCAATTAACTGCTGAACGATTTTCTGAAAACAAAAAACCAACGACAAAAATAGTAATAATACCGAGCATGCCAACAAGATAATGCAAAGTCATTCCCCAATGTTTGGTGTAGTAAACGATTGCGGAAAGAGTGTATTCATAAAAAAAACTGTGACAAGGATCAAATTGTTATAACAAACAACAGTAATTTAACAATTTACTGTTGTTTTGCGGTTTTTTTAGCCTAAGCAAACGAAAATCATCAGATTAGTTCCTATGAGGAATACTATTACCTCTTATGGTTACAATCTGAAACATTCTACCCTTACTTTTAGCCAACCGTTTGCGTGTAACTGCTGTTTTTTACATCACTACCATTTACACAAAATATTGCCAGCATCTATATGGCGACGAATAAATTCAATAAACAGGTTCACTTTATTAGGTAAAAATTTATGTCTTGGATAAACAGCGTATAACGGCATATGTTGTGTTAATTGCCAATCTGGCATTAGTCGAATCAACTTACCTTTACGGATTTCATCGGTTAACAGATACGTTGCCAAATAACCGATACCATTACCTGCAATCGTCGCGTCACGAATAGCATCAGCAGAATCAACGCGGTAATTACCCGTCACTTTAATATCTTGATTATTATTATTTTGACTAAAGCTCCAGACATTATCTTTACGCTCACGACTAAAATAAATAATACAATTATGCTCAATTAAGTCACTTGGTTGATAAGGTACACCGTGGGTTGCTAAATATTCAGGGCTTGCTACTAGCACAAAATCACAATTACTCAGATGCCTCGCAACAAAGCCTTCTGGGGGCGAATCCATAAATCCAATCCAAAGATCAAGTTGTTCAGCAATCAAATCAACACGGCAGTCAAATAAACTCAATTCTAAATTTAATAATGGGTGTTGTTCATGAAACTCGTTGATATAAGGCGCAACATGGTTAGAAGCAAAAGACTGCGCAATACCTACTCGTAACAAGCCTTGAGAGTTATCTTCATTTCCTAATAACTCACTTTCTGCTTCATTTATTTCTTCCGCAACTTTTTCACAGTGTTTGGCAAACAAACGTCCAGCCTCTGTTAATGCAAATGAACGCGTTGTTCGTTGGACCAATTGCACCCCCAACCGCTGTTCTAACTGTTGAATCAACTTACTGACTTGGGTACGTGATATATCCAATAATTGCGCAGCTTTAGTAAAGCTTTGTTGTTTAGTAAGCGCATTGAAAACAATCATTTGCTGTGCTTTTTTTAACATCGGCAACCTTTTTATTTTTATAAAAAACCAATGACAACTAAAATATGCCAGTACTGATACCATCAGTAATACTGTTTCGAATTGAAAGTATATGGCATCACATTATTTACTGAAAACTGATCCTTTTCACAGCTTATCACACCAAAATAAAAGAACCTTTTGATACATCCTTGATTAAGCATTTATTACAACATTCACGGAGTGTTCAAACTTCTGAAACATTAATGTCACATAACTTTTTTAATCTTTGTCGTGTTCATTCAAACCTATTGGCGTTTTGCCCAACAAGAAAGGATTAGGAAAATGAAAACAAAGATTATCGGCGCAGTTGTTGTTGCAAGTTCACTGGTTGTTAGTTCTGCAGCGTTCGCTGGCGAGACTGTCTCTGTTGTAGGTTCTAGCTCTGTTTCTCCCCTCATGGAAGTATTGGGTGAAACTTATGCGCAATCTAACGATGTTACGGTAGAAGTTCAAGGGCCAGGATCATCAGCAGGTATTCGTGTTGCTCACGATGGTTCAGCAGACCTTGGTATGTCATCTCGTAACTTAAAAACCGCAGAAGAATCACCACAAATAAAAGAAGTCGTGATTGCTCGTGATGGTATTGCCGTAGTGGTTAATAACAGTAACTCGGTAACTGATTTAACCAAAGAACAAATTACTGAGATCTACAAAGGTAATGTGACTAACTGGAACCAAGTTGGTGGTGAAGATAAACCTATCGTTGTCGCTACCCGTGATACTGCTTCTGGCACTCGTGGTGCATTTGAAGACATCATGTCATTAAAGAAAAAGATTAACGGTATCAAAGTCTCTGCCATTTCCCAAAAAGCACAAGTTGCTAGTGGTAATGGTCAACTAAAAACAACCGTTGCAAATAATCCCTTTGCTATCGGTTATATTTCACTTGGCTCCGTTGATAACACTGTTAAGCCACTGACTATTGATGGACATAAACCATCAGTCGCTGCAATTAAAGCTGGCGATTATAGCGTCCAACGTCCATTTATTGTGGTTTACAAAGAAGGTCGTCCATCAAAAGAAGCACTGGATTTCTTAACATGGATTCAATCACCAGCAGCTCAAAAAATTGTTGCAGATAAAGGCTTCATCTCAGTTAACTAATTTTTATTTTAGCGCTCAACTTGTGTGAGTTGAGCGTTTTTGACTTCTCAGAAATAGGCTGCTCATTGGTATCCTTTCTGGAGTGTAGATTATGACCATCGCAAATATTGAAAAATCAACCAAGGATATGCCGCTGCTAAAGTCGAAAAAACGTATCGACTGGCGTGAAATGTTCTTTAAATACCTTTTTATGCTCAGTGCAGCTATCGGTATATTGTCACTCGTCACTATTGGCTACTTTATTTTCCGTGAAGGCTATGCTGCCTTTGCCTATTCAGGTGTTACAGGTATTGTCCTTGGCACCGATTGGTTACCACCGGCACTGTACGGTATTGCACCAATGATTGTCGCTTCACTTGTTTCAACAGCAGGTGCGGTAATGATTGGTGTACCGATTGGTGTATTAACGGCCATTTTTATTGCTGAAGTTGCACCCAGACCACTGGCGAGTTTTATTCGCCCCATGATTGAACTGTTAGCGGGTATTCCGTCGGTTGTTTATGGCTTTTTTGGACTGGTTATTATTGTTCCACTGATTCAAGAAATCTTTAATGTACCAGCCGGTAATACAATCTTAGCGGGGATCATCGTCCTTGCTGTCATGATTTTACCAACAGTAATTACTATTTCTGAAACGTCTATTCGTGCGGTACCACGAGCTTATAAAGAAGGCTCTTTAGCACTTGGCGCGTCACCGATATTTACTATTTTTAAACTTATCGTTCCTGCAGCACGCTCTGGCATCATGACTGGGGTTATTTTAGGCGTAGCACGCGCACTTGGCGAAACAATGGCAATCATTATGGTTATGGGTAACTCCCCTGCGATGCCTGAAGGTTTACTTGAATCAGCACGAACACTAACCGCCAATATTGCGATTGAAATGTCTTACGCAACTGGCATTCACGCCAGCGCACTGTATGCGACAGGTATTGTACTGCTAGTGTTTATTATGACGCTCAACGGCGCTCTTCTTTATCTAAACCGTGAGCGAGCGAGGTAATTGACAATGCTTAATCATCACTCTCTATCTACTCAAACGAGTCGATTAGAAAATGCCAACCCAGCAGCACAAAAATTAAAAGATCGCCTATCTCTTGCGGTTATCTGGTTATCTGCAGGCGTTACTGTAGGCTTTTTATTATGGGTTATGTGGTACATTCTCAGCAATGGCCTTACCCATGTTGATTGGTCTTTTATTAGTTCAAACTACACCACTATTGGCAAAGAATCTGGCATTTGGCCGATGATTGTTTCAACACTGTATATGGTACTCGCATCAATTTCTGTTGCGGCACCATTAGGGATCATGACAGCCATTTATCTTACTGAATATGCTAAAGTTGGTAGCCGTTTAGTAAAAATCATTCGCTTTTGTACTGAATCTTTAGCGGGTATCCCCTCGATTATCTACGGCCTTTTCGGTATGACCTTTTTTGTGGTTATTCTCGGCTTTGGTTATTCCATTTTATCGGGTGCATTAACGTTAAGTATTTTGATTCTTCCAGTGATTATTCGTACTACTGAAGAAGCATTAATGGCGGTACCACAAACTTACCGTGAAGGTTCATATGGTTTGGGTGCATCCAAAATTTATACTATTTGGCGGCTCATTCTTCCTAGCGCAATGCCAGGAATTGTGACCGCGATTATCCTCAGCGTAGGTCGTGTTATTGGTGAATCTGCACCGGTATTTATGACAGCAGGCATGGTGGCGCGTATTCCAGAGAGTGTGTTTGACTCAGGACGTACGCTTACTGTTCACCTGTACAAGCTAACGCAAGAACTCTACACCGTACACGAATGGAACCAAGCTTATGGTACTGCGACGGTGCTGATCATTGTTGTTCTTGTCATTAACCTAATTACCAAGCTTATCGCTAGCCGTTTTAATACTGCGACTTACTAAATTCTGAGGCTTTATTACATGAACAAATTTAATATTGAAAATCTTGATCTTTTTTACGGTCAGAACCAAGCGCTAAAGAAAATTAATTTACCGATCCCGAACCGCCAAGTGACGGCACTTATTGGTCCTTCAGGCTGTGGTAAATCAACGTTATTGCGCTGCTTAAACCGTATGAATGACTTAATCGAAGGGGTCACCATTAAAGGGTTATTGACCATCGATGATGAAAATGTCTATGGCAATATCGACGTTGCCCAATTACGCATTAAAGTGGGAATGGTATTTCAAAAGCCAAACCCATTTCCAATGAGTATCTATGAAAATGTGGCTTATGGTTTACGGGCTCAAGGTGTCAAAGATAAAAAAACCTTAGACACTATCGTTGAACAATCACTCCGTGGCGCAGCATTATGGGATGAAGTAAAAGATCGTTTGAAATCCCATGCCTTTGGTCTTTCTGGTGGTCAACAGCAACGCCTATGTATTGCACGTACGATAGCGATGAAACCTGAAGTTATTTTAATGGACGAACCGACATCAGCGCTTGATCCTATTGCGACCAAGAAGATTGAAGATTTGATGGAAACACTCAAAAAAGAATTTACGATTGTGATTGTTACCCACTCAATGCAACAAGCTCGCCGTATATCCGATCGAACAGCATTCTTTTTAATGGGTGAATTAGTTGAACATGATGAAACCCAAAGTTTATTTAATAACCCTGCTGACGACCGCACCCGTGGTTATGTAAATGGTGATTTTGGTTAACCCCTTATTTACAGAATAATAATAGCGATGGTACAACTTGCCTCTTCTTTATGAAGGGGCTTTTTTTATTGTAAAAGTAATTAATATCAATGAGTAAATCAAAATGATACGACTATATTAATAGAAGTGATTGCAGCACAACCTATAAACATGTATTTTATAGTTATGTTTAAATCATCTCACCAATAAGGGTATCATCATGGCAACTATCCCAACGGATTTCGTAAATTATAAATCTACCGCTATTTTTACGCCTGAAAACATTCCTAAGATGTTTCTTCACCTTCACAATACTCGTGTTGGTGTTTATGGCGAAATATGCGTCTCACAAGGACAACTTAAATTTTATGGCTTTAGTGATCGACGTGGAGATATTGAACAAGAAATTATTATTAATGCTGGCGATACTGCAATTAGCCCACCACAATATTGGCACAAAGTTGAATTTTTAACCGCTGATACACAATTTCAAGTCTGCTTTTACGCTCAAAAAAACAGTCAAATTGTACGTGATAACCTTAATGAACGATCACCTCAGTGATAACACGACTACAGCGCATATTCACAACCATTATTCAATAAGGGTGAAATTAACTCTATAATGACAGTATAGAAAAGACTATCAGATAATCTTACCCGCCTTGACAACTAACCATTGATAATTTCAATTATGGGGGTGTGATAATGCGCTATAAACAACAAATAAGACAAGTTACCTCATGGGTAGATGTACTTACATCAATTAATATTTCAATAAAATCAGTCGCTATCTTAATTAATAACTCACCCATTAATAAGTTATTTGTCTATCTGCTCAATCATCGCAATATTAAAACCTATACATTAGTAAAAGAAATAAATCCTAAAATATTAATTAACCAAATAGTTAACAGTAACTGTAATGTTATTGTTGTTGATAAACCGAGTTACGTATTATTGCAAAAAATCATGCCCTATCTACAACACGATGTCGTGATTGTTCTTCTGCAAGAAGATTGGGTACCGGATTGGACATGGAAATTTAATCAATATAATTTTTTATGTCAGCAAGATTTACCTTAACAATTATTCGCATTGATAATCACAACTATTTGATAATAGATAACATAATAATTATCAACACACCTGCTAACTCATTTTTTCAATTTTAAATTGAATATTTATAGCAGCGAGCGTCGATTTAGCTATAATCTGCGCATCTTTGTCTAATGACAATAAATAGCTCGTTATCAATAGTCATTAAAAATACTGATAACATCATATTTTTCATATCACCAGCAGGAGTTTATCGCAACATGCGCTTACTGGTATTAATGCTTATCTTCGTTTCTACGCTAAGTTTTGCGGACACAAAACCACAGCTTCCCCTCCATCAAGATACGAATATTGAATATCAACAACTTCAAAAACTCAATCTTGAATTAAACGCATTAGCAAAAGAAGCAACATCAACAACAGGTTCATCACTTGATGTTGTTAGGTTACAATTACTTAATAAAAACAAAGAATTAAGAAAAACACTTACTGATTTAATTGACGATAAAAAAGCGGATAAAAAACTACTACTAAAACAAGTAGAACAACAAATAAAATTTGCGGCTGAAGCTGAAAAATTTTTACAAACCAAAGTTGAACGCGATCAAAAAGATCTTGATAACGCGAAAGATACTGACAAGTTAGTCGCTTTAAAGGCACTGACTGAAAGCCGTGATTTTATTATTCTGGTGCTTAATGAAGAATGGGAAAATTACCAATGGATGGAGCATCTAGGCAAGCCAGATCCAGAAGCCATTAAAGCACTCAAAAACAATATCGAACATCGTCTTGATTTCATGTCAGCATCGCTCACATTTGGTAGCCAAGCGATTGACTTAAATGATAAGCAATTAAAATCTGCAACTGGTGACGAACTAAAAGCACTACAAGTTACCCAACTGTTAGCCCAACGCCAAGTAGATAGTGACACTAAAAACTTAACCGATTTAGTTAAACTTGCTGACAATATGGGCATTGATACCGCTGAATATAAACGCTTACTGTTTGAACAAACAGGTAATGTTACTGATGACTTACTAAATAGTAAGGTTATGTGGTCAATTGTTACCTCATGGACCACTGACTTTAGTTCATGGTTGTTTGAAAATTTGCCGCAGATGATCTTTAAAGTGATTATTTTCATCTTTATTATTTTTGCGTTTAAAACACTAAAGAATGTTGTCCGTAAAATGGTGACACGTGCGGTATCGACAAAGAATTTGAAGATGTCGATGCTTATGCAAGAGTTCTTTATTTCAATGTCAGGTAAAATTGTGTTTGCGATCGGTATTTTAATCGCGCTTTCACAAGTAGGTTTAAACCTTGCACCAATTCTAACTGGTTTTGGTGTGGCAGGTATTATTATTGGTTTTGCCCTACAAGATACATTGTCTAACTTTGCCTCGGGTATGATGCTATTAATTTACCGCCCATTTGATGTCGGTGATTTAGTAGAAGCAGGTAGTATCACAGGTAAAGTGAGCCACATGAGTTTAGTGAACACCACCATTAAAACATTCAGTAACGAAATTATTATCGTACCAAACAGTAAAATTTGGGGTGATATTATCAAGAACGTTACTCATGAAAAAGTACGTCGTATTGATATGGTTTTTGGGATTGGATACAGCGATGACATCGAAAAAACAGAGCGTGTTTTACAAGATATCGTTGAATCTCATCCTTCTGTTTTACGTAGCCCAGAACCAAACATTAAGTTACATACATTAAATTCATCATCGGTTGATTTTATTGTGCGCCCTTGGGTTAAAACAGATGATTACTGGGATGTATATTGGGATATCACACGAGAAGTGAAAATGCGCTTTGATCGTGAAGGCATTTCAATTCCATTCCCACAGCAAGATGTACATTTACACATGGTTGAAAAAGCCATTGAATCAAAAACAGCATAATCACTAACGATATACTGTTTCTAGAAGGGCAAGAGTTCTCTTGCCCTTTTCTTTATCGGACAATTAAGAACAAATCCTCTTATTTACTTAACCACGGTTTCATACTTGTCACAAATACACCGTTCTTAACAAATAAACCCGCGAGATTGAGTAATAAATAGGTATAATCCTTTTGAGCAAGTATTGAAATAAGCTAGTTTTTTATTCAATATTCCCATAATCAGCATGAACGTTAACGAACATGCCTTAAAAAGAAATGACGGTTATTTTGTCAAGCAAACCTCTACCTATTTGTGTTTGCACTTTTGCTCACTCATCAATATTACTGTTCAGGAATAACTATAATGAAAAAGCGTCTATTAGCTGCACTGGTACTCCCTATGATGTTAGCTGCATGTTCAACAACAGGTCTTACTACTAAAACATCACAACCAGTAACAGGCCCTGAGCTTGCTAACGGTAGCTGGTCATTAATGAAAATTGATAACCAAGCTCTTACCCAACCAGTACCTACACTAGAACTAGCAACGGATCTTGCTGCTAATGGTCATGCTGGTTGTAACCGTTACTTTGGTCAAGCTGAAGTAAAAGACGGTCAATTCCGTATTGAAAAAATGGGTATGACGATGATGCTGTGCCCAGATAGTGAAATGAAAGTTGAACAAACGTTTACACAATCGCTTTCTGATTGGAACAAAGTCAATATTTCAGGCGACACAATGACAATGACAAATGCAAAGCATACGCTAACATTTGCTCGTGATGTTGCTGCAACTAACGCACAATAATCACCTCTAAATAAAAATAAGCGCCGTTTACACACTTTCGATAACAAAGAAATCTGTGTAAGCGGCTTTTTTATTATTCACAAATTATGCAGCACAGCCCTTCTGATACTTTTTTCGCAGAATATGTGCAGCGGCCACCATATTGGTTAATGCGGCTTCCGTTTCTGTCCAATTACGGGTTTTCAAACCGCAATCAGGATTGATCCATAAACGTTCAATTGGAATTAATGTCGCGGCTTTATCAATTAATGCCGTTATCGTATCGATGTCTGGAATATTAGGTGAATGAATATCATATACTCCGGGACCAATTTCATTGGGATAAGCAAATGCTTCAAACGCTTTGAGCAAGTCCATATCTGAACGGGATGTTTCAATCGTTATCACATCAGCATCTAATGCTGCAACAGATGCAATGATCTGATTAAACTCGCTATAACACATATGAGTATGAATTTGTGTTTGCGATGCAGCTCCAGCGGCTGAGATCTTAAATGCATTCACCGCCCAATCAAGGTATGCCTGCCATTGGCTCTGTTTTAGCGGCAAGCCTTCTCTTATTGCAGGCTCATCAATTTGAATAATCTTAACCCCTGCTGCTTGTAAATCAGCCACTTCATCACGCAATGCCAATGCGATTTGATTTGCTATCGCTTCACGTGATAAATCTTCACGCGCAAACGTCCAACCTAATATTGTCACGGGGCCCGTCAGCATTCCTTTTACAGGTTTAGTTGTTAAAGATTGCGCATAACGGATCCATTCAACCGTCATTGGTTGGGCACGATAAATATCCGACACAATAATTGCAGGTTTTACACAACGCGAGCCATAGCTTTGCACCCATCCATATTGCGTCACGACAAAGCCCTCTAGTTGCTCTGCAAAATACTCTACCATGTCATTTCGTTCAGCTTCACCATGAACAAGAACATCCAGCCCTAAATGCTGTTGGCGAGTAATTGCCTCTTGAATATGTGCTTGTAATACTTGGTTATAATCAGATTCCGTTATTCTCCCAGCTTTAAAGTCACTACGCTGGCTACGAATGGTTGATGTTTGCGGGAATGAACCTATGGTCGTGGTCGGTAATAATGGCAACTGTAACGCGTGTTGCTGTTGAATCACCCGTTCAGAATAAGGGAGCTCACGTTCAGCCACTTGAGGCGTAATTGCTGCAGTACGTTGTTGCACTTGCAGATTATTCACTCGATCACTGCTAAGACGTGCTTTTATGCTTGCACTGTAATCAGTACATGCAGCAATCGCATTCTGATCACCATCAAGCGCTTGGGCTAATAAGGTAATTTCCCCACATTTCTGTTTGGCAAATGCTAGCCATTGACGAACATCCGCATCAAGATCTGTTTCATGATCGACATCTATTGGACTATGTAATAATGAACATGAACTCGCCAGCCATAATTTTTGTCCTAACTGCTGCTTAATCGGTTGTAAACGGAGCAGCCATTCAGCTAAATCAGCTCGCCACACATTACGACCGTTAATAACACCTGCAGATAACACCCAATGCTCAGGAATTTCCGCGACCACAGTTAATAATTGTGCGGGGGCTGCCGATAAATCAATATGTAAACCATCGACGTTAAGCTGCGAAATTGTCGCTAATTGGTGGCTAATATCATCAAAATAAGTGGTCAGTAATAACTTAGGTCCACCATGAAGCATTTGATAAGCTAATTTAAAACTCGCAGCCCACTCATGCGGTAATTCAAGGGCTAATGCTGGTTCGTCAATCTGTACCCACTCGACACCTAATGCCGCTAATTTGGTTAATATTTGCTGATAAGCGGCCAACAATCGAGGTAATAATGTTAAGCGATCAAACCCTGATTGTTTTTCTTTTCCTAACCATAAATAAGACACTGGCCCTAATAATACGGGTTTAATATTGTGACCCGCTTTTTTTGCTTCTGCCACTTCTTCAAACAACTGTTGCCAGCTGACGTTAAAACGGTCTTCTGCGGTAAATTCTGGCACAATATAATGGTAGTTAGTATTAAACCATTTCGTCATATCAGCAGCGGCACAAGCACACCCTGTTGGCGCTTTACCACGTGCAACACTGAATAAGGTATCTAAATCAGGAAACCCTTTTTGATGACGGGTTGGAATGTGACCAAGCAGCATACTGGTGCCTAATACATGGTCATACCAAGCAAAATCTCCTACCGACACATAATCCAGTCCTGCGTTAATTTGATCATCCCAATGGCGATGACGTAACTCTTGTCCCACTTGTTTAAGCTGTGTTTGATCGATCTCACCACGCCAATAACGTTCTTGAGCAAATTTCAATTCACGCTGACTTCCGACCCGTGGATACCCGAGTATATGAGTGATAGTATTCTCGCTAATGGCGGTTTTCTTCGATGTTACTGTCATTGTTATATTCCTTTAATTCAATATGTTATCAATCATAAATCCATATAAAAACAATGGCTAAGATGACGCTGGTTGATTAACACAGTGACGGACAACAACAGTGACAACAAGGTGATTTATCTCATAATGATCATGAATTTATTTCACGTTGGAATACTGGTAATTCATCCAACTAACCACTAATATAGCCGTTTAGCCATCTGGATGTTTACATGTATCCATTTACCGCGTAGATTAAAAAACAATCACCTTATCTCGCAGTGCTCCAAGGATGGAACATGATTGAACTGAAACATCTAAAAACCTTAACAGTATTAAGAACAACAGGCTCACTCACTGCAACGGCAACCCATTTATGCCTCACGCAATCCGCGTTGTCTCATCAATTAAAAGATCTCGAACAGCGTTTAGGCAGCCAACTTTTTTTACGCAAAACACGTCCCGTACGCTTTACGACAGAAGGTAAGGTACTACTTAATTTAGCTGACACCGTATTGCCAAAAATACAAGCTGCAGAACAAGAATTAGCCAACAGTAGACACCAGACGACAGGCCGATTACAGCTGGCGATTGAATGTCATTCTTGTTTTCAGTGGCTCATGCCTGCATTAAAACAATATCAGGCACTATGGCCTGACGTGAATATTGATTTTTGCTCAGGGTTTAGTTTTGATCCTATTCCGGCGTTGGCTCAAGGTGAATTAGACTTAGTCATCACATCAGATATTCAACCCCGTAACGAAATTCACTATGAGCCATTGTTTGATTTTGAAATGTGCCTCATTGTTGCTTCGCAATCACCGTTAGCGACAAAGTCATATATAGAGCCTGCTGATCTTGTCGATCAAACTCTACTCAGTTATCCAATTCAGCGGAACAGATTAGATATAATGAAACATTTTCTTCAACCCGCAGGCATTGAGCCATTATCATGGAAGCAAGCAGATAATAGTTTGATGTTAATTCAGATGGTGTCGGCAGGAATGGGAGTCGCTGCATTACCTAATTGGGCGGTTGATAATTTCGTGCATCAAGGCTTAATTGTCAGTAAACCATTAGGTAAGGGATTATGGCGGCGTCTCTTTGCAGCAGTACGGGCGTCAGAACATCAGCACCAATATTTGAAGGCTTTTTTTGCCACAGCGAAGCAACAATGCCAGCAGCATTTACAAGGTATTAAAACAGTTTAATACCTTGTTGGAATAAAATACGAATTTACTTGAACTGATTATTTAATGGATCGTAATGATAACCTTGTTGAGCCATTTTTTCGGTGAGTTCAGTTTCACTTAATTCATAACGAGAGGTTAATTCAGCCATAGAGTTACACTCTAGCCGTAAACGCTCGTTAACGATCCCAATTACAATATGGGTATCCATACCAAGTAAGTTATTAATTTCCATCCTGCCTCCTTATTACTAACAATTAATTATTAATATTAATCGCCATTTCATTAAGCATAGACGGTTTACTGTTATTCCTCTTCGCTATAAATACTAGTCATAAAAAAGCCTTTATCTCAAATAAGATAAAGGCTAAGTAGCGTTCAAATTCATGGTTTAAAATAAAGTTAATTGCATCACAGCTGAAAACGTAAGTAGCCCCGCTGCTACTAATAACTGCCATTTATTCACGGTTTTATGTAATAAAATATGCCCCGACCACACCAGTAATGCGGCGACTAAACATAATAATGAAATCACAACTTCAACCGTATAAGGCGCAGTTGCCGCTTCACCCATGAAGATAATTTTCCACACTAAGAGTAATACCGAAACTATCGCACTGATAAAGCCAACAAACGGCAAAATACGGTGAAAAGCCTGTAATCGAGTGCGTGAAAAGGTTAATAAAACATGCGCCAGTAAACTACCGTACAGCGCCACCGCGACTAAACTTAGCAATACTTCAGGTATGTCCATCATTGGCAATAACATCATCCAACTAATAAACCCCAGTAGATTAGAGCCATAAAGCACCACCAAAGGGCCTGAGTCACGGGTTTTACTGGTTTTCACTTTTACGGTAAAAAATAACAAACTCAGTAAAGGCAATACTGCCCACACTTGGCTAATCGCAGCCAATAACCACCCAATAAGCAATACTGGCAACATTTTGTGTACTCGACCGCGTTGACCAGGGCAAATCTCCCCTTTGGTGAGTACTACAGTAAGAATACATTGCGCACCAAGCAGTGCTGGAATTAAAAATGCGAGATAGCCGATCATAATAAGCATCAATTAAAAATAAAAGGAGCACAATTATACTCAAGTCACGTCAAGATGCGAATCTCAGCCAACCGTTAACGATTAATCACTCTGCTCGAATACATCCTCGACTAAATATGATTCAAAAAACCGCTTAATGAACAAAAAGGAACGCTTAAAATGCTCGTTCGCTCATTTGTGTGCGTTCGCTCAACAAATAGAGTGTAATTTAATGGCATATTAACCCTATTAAAATAGTGGGCGTTTAAAACGCTAATAATATAATCAATAACGATAAGCGAAACGAACATGACGACTTGGTTAGAAACAGAGGTTGTGATCATCGGTGGTGGTGCAACAGGTACAGGTATAATGCGTGACTGTGCCCTGCGTGGCATCAAATGTATCTTAATTGAGAAGGACGATTTAGCCTCTGGTACAACCGGCCGTAACCATGGCTTACTTCATTCAGGTGCACGCTATGCGGTTACGGATCCAGAATCAGCCAAAGAATGTATTATTGAAAACCGTATCCTTAAAAATATAGCGCGCCACTGTGTTGAAGATACACAAGGGCTATTTATTTCTTTGCCTGATGATGATCTTCAATTTCAACAACAATTCATTAGCGCCTGTCAAAATGCTGATATTGACGTTGAGCAATTAACCCCACAACAAGCATTACGATTAGAGCCAAACTGTAACCCACAACTTATAGGTGCGGTAAAAGTGCCTGACGGTACCATCGACCCTTTTCGCCTTGCCTCTTCTAACGCTCTTGATGCTATAGAGCACGGCGCACAACTTTTTAATCACACTTTTGTCACCGCCCTTATTCAACAAAATGGCACCGTCAAAGGAGTCAAATGTTTAAACCTAAAAACCAATACTCACTTTGAAATTAGAGCTCAGCAAGTTATTAATGCTGCCGGGATCTGGGGACAACAAATCTGTCAGTATGGTGATCTTAATATCACTATGTTCCCTGCCAAAGGATCATTGTTGATCTTAGATTATCGAATTAATAACTTAGTGATCAACCGCTGTAGAAAGCCTTCTGATGCCGATATATTGGTCCCAGGTGATACCATTTCGCTAATTGGTACAACATCGGAACGCATTGATTATAAAGATATTGACGATCTCCATGTGACTAGCAGAGAAATTGATATTTTATTAAAAGAAGGTGCCAAACTAGCACCCATCATGGCTAATACCCGCGTATTACGGGCTTATGCGGGCGTTCGACCATTAGTTGCTGTCGATGGTGACACCAGTGGCCGTAATATTAGCCGTGGGATCGTGTTATTAGATCACGCTGAACGCGATAGCATGGACGGTTTTATTACTATCACAGGCGGTAAGTTAATGACCTATCGCATGATGGCTGAATGGACCACAGATCTGGTTGCGAAAAAACTCGGTAACACCACCCCTTGTACGACTCACCAACGGCCATTACCGGGATCTGAGCAACCTAAAGCCATTAAGCACACTGCTAGTTTAGCCAAACCTGTCTATCAATCTGCCTATTACCGTCATGGTGAGCGCGCCCAACAATTTTTAACTGATGATAAAAAAAGCCAAGCCATTATTTGTGAATGTGAAATGGTGACCTGTGGTGAAGTTGAATATGCGATCAAACAACTCGATGTCCATAATCTGGTTGATTTACGTCGTCGTACCCGTGTCGGAATGGGACCTTGCCAAGGTGAATTATGTTCTTATCGTGCCGCAGGTTTATTTGCTGAATATGGCAATACTGATGGTAACCATGCCAGTCATATTCTCAGTGATTTTCTTGAAGAACGTTGGAAAGGCATTAAACCGGTATTTTGGGGTGATGCTTTACGCGAGGGTGAGTTCTCTTATTGGATCTATGAAGGTCTCTTTGGTGTCAGTGATATTCCACCAGCATCTACATCTACCAACACTATCAATCCAATCAATGAGGCAAAATAATGAAATTTGATAATATAATTATTGGTGGTGGTGTTGCTGGCTTAACCTGCGCTATTCGTTGTGCTCAAGCTGGGCTAAAAACAGCCGTTATTGCCGCGGGTCAAAGTGCACTCCATTTTTCTTCTGGCTCAATTGATGTGTTAAGCCGTTTACCGAATGGCACTGCAACCCATTATCCTTTTGATGAATTTGACACCTTAGCCCATCAATCACCACAACACCCTTACAGTAAACTAGGTGCTGACATTACTCGCCAAGCGATCGATTGGTATCAACAGACAATGACAAATATTGGCATTGAACTGCACCATCAAGCTCATGATTGTAACCATTTACGCATTACGCCAATGGGCACATTTAAGGCTACGTGGTTATCCCAAGCAACAGTGCACCCTTTTCCGATGTTTGATCCAGCCCAAGCATTACGCCGCATAGCATTAGTGACTATCGATGGCTTCCGTGATTTTCAACCCCAATTAGCCGCTGATAATTTACGTTTGCTACCCCACTTCGCTAATGTGGACATTACCACTGCCACGATTGCATTGCCCGATGCTGAATTAATGCAACGTAACCCGTGTGAATATCGCTCAATTGATATTTCCCGCGTATTAGTTGACAAAAATACGCTCCAGCGTTTTGCTTTAGCGATGAAAAACACCATTGGTGAAGCGGATTTGGTGGTACTTCCTGCCGTATTTGGTAATGGCACTGGGATTAAAGTCATTAAAAAACTTGAACAGTTAACAGGTTACACAGTGTGTGAAATTCCAACTATGCCGCCATCATTACTCGGCATACGTTTGGAAGATGCTATGAAAAGCTATTACAAATCATTAGGTGGTCTGATTCTTGCGGGTGATGAAGTCACTCATGGTGAATTTGAGAACAACCAACTCCAACGTATTTTTACTCGTCATCACGGCGATATACCGTTAGTCGCTAATCATTATTTATTAGCCAGTGGGAGCTTCTTTAGTCGGGGCTTACACGCTGAACGCCACCATATTGAAGAGGCTATTTTTGGATTAGATATTGCACCATTAGCATCAACTAACCACCAGCATTGGTATCAGCCACAGTTTTTCAGTGACCAACCACATCAGTTTTTAGGAATGGGCGTTGAAACTAATCAGCAATTACAACCCAGTCTTAACGGTAATGTGATTACTAATATCTACTGTGCGGGGGCTATTTTAGCCCATTACAACCCAGTCTTTGAAGGCAGTGGCAGCGGTGTTGCTATCAGCACCGGTTTTCACGCTGCACAATCGATGATCGCCTTACACGACAAGCACAGCTCAACCGCAATTTTTCCATCATTAGCAGAGGGCAATATCTAATGCTCAAGCAAGATACCAGTTTTGACCAATGCATTAAATGCACCGTATGTACCGTTTATTGCCCTGTTGCTAAAGC